>Ga0194122_10002689_pt1 | contig 19052 bp, 18 predicted proteins | sample TA2MahCa10mmetaG_FD_155487 | JGI IMG/M metagenome (GOLD analysis project Ga0194122, IMG submission 155487) | Freshwater microbial communities from Lake Tanganyika, Tanzania - TA2015021 Mahale Deep Cast 10m | ecosystem: Environmental > Aquatic > Freshwater > Lake | place: Tanzania: Lake... | reverse complement strand
CTTTGATAACCGCAGCTACCGGCCTTGAGGGAGCCGTACGAGGGGGAGCGGTGAAGACCACCTGGCCCGATCCCACAGCCGCCAACCCTCTGGATCGGGTCAACCGCAACTTCACCGCACAGCGCCCCAACCAGCTCTGGGTGGCTGACTTCACCTTTGTCTCGACCTGGCAGGGCTTTGCGTATGTGGCCTTTATCGTCGATGTGTTCTCTCGGTTCATTGTTGGCTGGAGAGTCAGCCGCAACATGAAGACGGACTTTGTTCTGGATGCCCTGGAGCAGGCGCTCTACGCCCGTAAGCTCGACAAAGGCGGGTTGATACACCACAGCGACAGGGGCCACCCAGTACGTCTCCATCCGCTACAGCGAGAGGCTCTTGCAGGCTGAGATTGATCCCTCTGTAGGCAGCACCGGAGACAGCTACGACAACGCACTTGCCGAGACCATCAACGGTCTTTACAAGACAGAAGTCGTGCGCAAGAAAGGCCCCTGGAAGACGATTGAGGCGCTGGAGTGGGAGACGCTCAATTGGGTGCATTGGTTTAATCAAACACGACTCCTTGGGCCTATCGGCCATATCCCACCCGCAGAGTTTGAGGTACTATACGAACGAAGTCAGCAGGAATGCTTAAAAGCCGCATGATTAAAACCAACCAGCCTCCGCGAAACCGGGGGCGATTCACGGTGATGTAAACATATTTATCATCTAACTCAACTGAGGAGTCAAAGATGTTTTCAAAATCGACGAAGTTGGTTAAATTTTTTTTCATAACTCTTTCCCTGGTGACTGCCTCGACAGGCGCGCACGCCCAGCAGCAGATCCGCCTGATGACCGGCCCGCAGGGAGGCGCCTGGTATCCGCTGGGGGGCGCGATCTCCAACATCATGGCCAAGTCCGGGCACCGCGTGCAGGTACTGCCCGGTGCCGGCATCGCCAACGTCCGCGCAATCCATCAGGGCAAGGCGGACCTGGGCTTCGGCAACTCGATCTCCACCGTCGACGGCGTGGCTGGCCGCGCCCCGTTCGAGGAGAAGACGAGCAACGTCTGCAACGTCGCGTCGCTCTACCCGCAGTACTTCCAGATCGTTGCCAACGCCGACTCCGGCATCAATTCGGTCGGTGACCTGAAGGGCAAATCCATCGCGGTCCAGCCGCGCGGCAATACCGCCGAACTGGTCAGCCAGCAGGTCCTCGAGGTATACGGCCTGAAGTACACCGACATGTCGCGCGTGAGCTATGTCTCCTACACCGATGCGGTGTCGCTGATGAAGGACAACAACGCGCAGCTGTTCACGCTCGGCACCACCGTCCCGGCCTCCTCAATCATGGACCTTGCAGCCGCGCGCGACATTCGCCTGATCGACATGCCGGACGACAAGTTCCAGGCGATCAAGAAGCTGAACCCGGGCTACACCAAGCACATCATCCCGGCCAACAGCTATCCGAAGCAGACGCGCGACGTGACGGCCGTGGGCTATGCGACGCACGTGGTCGCGCGCTGCGACCTGGACGAGAACGTCGTCTACCAGCTGGTCAAGGGCCTGATGGACAACAAGGCCGATCTGGCGTCGATCGCCAATGTGATGGCCGACATCACGCCCAAGATGATGGCAGAGGACATCGGCGTGCCGATGCACAAGGGCGCCGCCCGCTTCTACAAGGAACGCGGCGCGATGTAATCGCAGGCAGGCGTAGCGCGGTCCGGGCAGCGCCCGGTCCGCGCGCGTCACCGCACCGGAGCACCCCCCCGCTCCCAGGATCCGATCACCATGGCCCTCTCCGCGTCCCTGGCCCGCCGCGCGATCACGCTGATTGGCGTCGGCATGTCGCTGTTCCACCTGTACGTGGCGTTCGCCGGCCCGCCGGACGCTTACGTGATGCGTGGCCTGCACCTCGCATTCGCGCTGGCACTCGCCTTCCTGGTGCTGCCCGGCCGGGATGGCAAGGCCACCGCGCCCGGACCCGTGGACCTGCTGCTGGTGCTTGCGGCGACCGCAGCGGCGCTCTATCCGACCTTCAACCTGCAGTACATCGTCGGCCGGATGTACTACGTCGACGACCCGATATTCGCCGACTACCTATTCGGCGGCGCACTCATCGTGCTGCTGATCGAGGCGACCCGCCGTGCGACCGGCTGGGCGCTGCCGATCACCGCACTCGCGTTCCTCGCCTACGGCGTCACGATCGGCAACCAGTCGATCGGCATCATGCTGGACCAGCTGTATCTCACCACCGAAGGCATCTTCGGCATCCCGCTCTACGTGTCGGCCACGTACGTGATGCTGTTCATCCTGTTCGGCGCCTTCGTCGAGCGCAGCGGCGCGGGCAAGCTCTTCATGGACTTCGCGCTGGCGCTGGCCGGCCACCAGTCGGGCGGCCCGGCCAAGGTGGCGGTCATCACCAGCAGCCTCTTCGGCACGGTGTCGGGCAGCGCGGTGGCCAACGTAATGACCACCGGTACGTTCACCATCCCGCTCATGGCGCGCGCCGGCTACCGGCCCGCCTTCGCCGGCGCGGTGGAGGCGGTCGCCTCGACCGGCGGGCAGCTGATGCCGCCGATCATGGGCGCGGCCGCGTTCGTGATGGCCGAATTCCTCGGCGTGTCCTACCTGAAGGTGGCGGCGCTCGCGCTGCTGCCGGCGCTGCTCTACTACGTCGCCGTGTTCATGGCGGTGCACTTCGAGGCCAAGCGCGCCGGACTGGTCGGCATGCCCAAACCGGACCTTCCGCGCATGGGGGAGGTGCTGCGCGAGCGGGGCCACCTCTTCCTGCCGCTGGTGATCATCGTCGCGGTGCTGCTGTCCGGCTACAGCGCCGCGTTCTCGGCACTGTGCGGCACGCTGTCGGTGGTGCCGACCACCTGGCTGCGCGCCAGCACCCGCCGCACCTTCACGCCCACCGCCATCATCGAGGCACTCGAGGCGGGCGCGCGCAACACGATCGTAGTGGCACTGGCCTGCGCCTGCGCCGGCATCGTGATCGGCACGATCACGCTCACCGGCCTGGGGCTGAGCTTCACCGGCCTGGTGCTGGCGATCTCGCAGAACTCGCTGATCCTCGCGCTGGTGATGACGATGGTGGCCGGCATCCTGCTCGGCATGGGCCTGCCGACCACGCCGGCCTATATCGTGCAGGTGGCGCTGCTGGTGCCGGCGCTAGTCAAGCTCGGCGTGCAGGTCGAGGCGGCACACCTCTTCGTGCTGTACTTCGCGGTGCTGTCGGCGATCACGCCACCGGTGGCGATGGCGGTGTATGCGGCCAACGGCATCTCACGCGCCGGCCTCATGGAAAGCAGCTGGGCGGCGGTCAAGCTGGGCCTGACCGGCTACATCATCCCGTTCATGTTCGTCTTCGGCCCGTCGCTGCTCCTGATCGGTGACTGGACGCAGGTGCTGCTCACCGCGATCACCGCCACCGTGGGCGTCACCTGCCTGGCCGGCGGCCTGCACGGCCACTTCTTCTTCGGCACCGCGCGGATCTGGGAGCGGGTGCTGCTGGTGGCCGCGGCGTTCGTACTGATCAAGCCGGGGTTGGTGACCGATGCGATCGGCGCGCTGATGATCGCCTCGGTGGTGGCGAGCCAGCTGCTGGTGAAGCCGGCGGGGGGCGGGAGCGCGGGCGCGGGCTGACGGGCACCGCCGGCCGTCCTGTTGCGGGGCGGCCGACGCTGGAGGCCCCGCTTACTTGAGCGCCTTGTACCGGATCCGCTTGGGCCGCGCGCCTTCCTCGCCCAGGCGACGGCGCTTGTCCGCCTCGTACTCCTGGTAGTTGCCGTCGAAGAAGGTCCACTGCGACTCGCCCTCGGCGGCGAGGATGTGGGTGGCGATGCGGTCGAGGAACCAGCGGTCGTGCGAGATCACCATCACGCAGCCGGCTTCTCGACACCGGTGATCATCCGGAAGATGGTCGACTTGCCGGCACCGTTCGGGCACGAGAGAGCCTGGATCGGGCGCAGCGGATCCTGACGCAGAAGACCAAGGACAAGAACAAGCTCTACGCGTTCCACGCGCCGGAGGTTGAGTGCATCTCGAAAGGCAAGGCACGAACGCCCTATGAGTTCGGCGTGAAGGTAACGGTGGCGACCACGCTCAAGGAAGGATTCGTTGTGGGGATGCGCTCGATGCCGGGCAATCCGTACGACGGGCACACGCTGGAAGAAACGCTCGAGCAAGTCGGCATCCTCGCCGGGCAGCATCCGAAGACGGTGGTTGTGGATCGGGGTTACCAGGGAGTTCAACCTGAAGGCGTGCAAGTCCTCAGATCCGGGCAAAAGCGCGGCATCACGCGAACGCTGCGGGCGATGATCAAGAGACGAAGTGCGATCGAACCGACGATCGGGCACATGAAGACGGACGGCAGGATGGCAGCGATGTCACTGACCGCGGTGGTCGAGGGGAGTGTTGTTGTCATGGCGTAATTTTATTCGTTGGTCGCGTTTAAAAAATGTCGGGCTCGCCGGGGTTTTCACCGAACGATGTCTCGAGATAATCAAAGTCGCAGCCTTGATCTGCCTGTTGAATGTGCTTCAAGAACATCCAGCCATAGCCCCGCGCAAATTTTGGTTTCGGCGCGACCCACGCCGCGCGGCGTTTGGCGAGTTCTTCATCCGACACCAGCATGTCGATGCTGCGTGCCGCCACGTCCACGCGAATCATGTCACCCGTTTTCAAAAGCGCTAACGGCCCGCCCACATGGGCCTCGGGGCTGACATGCAGAATGCACGCCCCGTAGCTTGTGCCACTCATGCGGGCATCGGAAATCCGCAACATGTCCCGCACACCCTGCTTCAGCAGTTTCTTGGGGATGGGCAGCATGCCCCACTCGGGCATGCCCGGGCCGCCATGGGGGCCGGCATTGCGCAGCACCAGAATATGATCCGCCGTGACATCCAGGTCATCGCGATCAATCACGGCCTTCATGTCGGGGTAGCTATCGAACACCAGTGCGGGGCCGGTGTGTTGGTGATAGCGCGACTCTGCGGCAGCAGGCTTCATCACACAGCCATTTGGGGCAAGATTGCCGCGCAATACCGCAAGTGAGCCCTCTTGATAGATGGCCTGATCCAGTGGGCGGATCACATCGTCGTTAAAGACGGCTGCACCTTTGAGTGTGTCGCCAAGCGTCTGGCCCGTGACGGTCAGCGCATTGAGTTTTAGCTTGCCCGTGAGCCGTGACATTAAGCCACGCAGGCCGCCCGCGTAGTAAAAATCTTCCATCAAATACGTGGTGCCGATTGGCCGGACATTGGCAATCACGGGCGTGGTGCGGCTCGCTGCATCCAGATCATCGATGGTGAGCGCAATGCCCGCACGTCGTGCGATTGCAATCAGGTGGATCACGGCATTGGTCGAGCAGCCCATGGCCATGCTGACAATGGATGCATTGTGAAAATTGTCGGCCGACAGAATTTTTTTCGGCGTTAAATCTTCCCAGACCATATCGACGATCCGCTGGCCACAGGCACTTGCCAGTCGAATGTGGTTGGAATCGGCGGCGGGAATCGACGAGCCCCCGGGAAGCGTCATGCCCAATGATTCGGCGATCGATGTCATTGTGCTGGCCGTGCCCATGGTCATGCAGTGGCCATAGGAGCGTGCAATGCCTTCTTCCAGTGTCTGCCATTGGTCGTCGGACACATTGCCGGCCTTGCGCTCGTCCCAGTACTTCCATGCGTCTGATCCGCTGCCCAATGGCTTGCCCTCGAAATTGCCACGCAGCATCGGGCCCGCGGGGAAAAAGATGGCGGGCTGGCCGGCACTGATCGCCCCCATTAACAATCCGGGCGTGGTCTTGTCGCAGCCGCCCATCAGCACCACGCCATCCACCGGGTGCGAACGAATGAGTTCCTCGGTCTCAATGGCGAGAAAATTCCGATACAGCATGGTGGTGGGCTTGACGAAATTCTCGGCCAATGAAATGGCCGGCAATTCCAGCGGAAATCCGCCGGCCTGAAGCACGCCGCGTTTTACATCTTCCACGCGGGACTTGAAGTGGGCGTGGCAGGGATTGATGTCGGACCAGGTGTTGATAATCCCAATGACGGGCTTGCCCTCCCAGTCGCTTTTTCGATAGCCCATCTGCAGCATGCGGGAGCGATGGCCAAAGGAGCGCAGGTCGTCTTGTGCAAACCAACGGCCGGAGCGCAGCTGATCGGGTGTCTTTACTTTTTTCATCGTGTCACCTGTTGAATCGATTTTGGTTATTGGGTGTTGAGAGTCAGCAATGCATCCACCGCCACCATCTGATCGCCGCGGATCATGATGGGGTTGAGGTCCAGCTCGCTTAAGCGCGGGCCGGCATCGACCGCAAACCGACTGACCTGTGCAATCAGTGCCGCAAGTTTTTTGCGGTCAACGGGGGCCTTGCCGCGTGCCCCGTCCAGAACGGCTTTGGCATGGAGCTCATCCAACATCTGCTCGGCGTCGGCGGTGCTGACTGGGCACTGTCGAAACACCACGTCTTTTAGCACTTCAATAAAAATGCCGCCAAGACCGGCCATGATCACCGGGCCAAAGCTGGGGTCCCGCTGCAGCCCAATCACAAACTCCACGTCACCCGATGACATTTTCTGGACCAGCATGCCGTCAATCTTGGCATTGGGCGCTTTGGCCTTAACAGAGGCGCTGATCGAGGCCCATGCGTTGGCAAGCGCATCGGGTGTTTGCAGATTGAGCTGCACTCCACCGACCTCGGTCTTGTGCGCAATCTGGCCGGACTCGATTTTGAGTGCCACTGGGTAGCCGAGTGTACTGGCCGCGGCCTTTGCGTCGTCCACGGTTGCTGCGAGTGTGGCGGGCGGAAAGTTCACGCCATAGGCGTTGAGCAGCGCCATTGCGACAGCGCTGGCCACCAAGCCGCCGTCCGCGTTCTTTGCCGATGCCATGGCCCGTTGCCATTCGTGTTCAGCAGCGGGCTTGGCGATTGCGCTGCCGGTGTTTTTGGCGAGCTGCTGCGCCTTTGAGAATTGCACCAAGCCGGCAATTGCCTCAATGGCCGCCTCACCGCTGCGCAGCAATGGAATCTTTCGTTTTGCAAGTTCTTTGACAGCGGCATCGGGCGCGGCCACCCACACCACCACCAATGGCTTGGTGGATTGGGCCTTGACCTCTTCAAACACGCTCACCAAGAGATCGACATTTTTGTGCATGAGCTCGATCCAGACCACGCCAATGTCCACCTGGGGGTCGGTCAGCATCAGCTTTAAGCTGTCGCGAAGAATCGCCGGCTGGGCGACGAACTGGCCAGTAACATCAATGGGGTTGGTGGCCACGCCGAAGCCCGGAATGCTCTTTCCGATTTTCTCTTGGGTCTCGGCCAAGAGCACGGGCACTTTCAATCCAAGATCGTCCGCACGGTCGGCCATCTGCACACCCGCGCCACCCGACTGCGTGGCAATCGCCAAGCCATTGCCCTTGGGCAGATCGCAATAGGCAAAGACCTGTGCCATGTCCAGCATCTCTTCTTCGTTGCGGGCCCGAATCAATCCGAATTGTTTTGCCACACCATCAAAGATGGCGTCTTCGCCTGCCAGTGCGCCGGTGTGCGACGACACCGCACGCGAGCCCACCTTGGTGCGGCCAACCTTCATGACAATCACGGGCTTGCCCAGCTCGAGCGAGCGTCGTCCGAGTGCGGCAAGTCCATCGCCATTGCGAATGCCTTCCACATAGCCGGTGCCGACTTTGACGCGCGGGTCCTCAATCAGGGCCGACATGGTGTCCACAAAATCAATGTCGGCCTCGTTTCCGGTGTTCACAAAAAATCCAAGGCCGAGCGAACGATTGCGGGCGAGCGCGGCAATCGCCGTGCCAAAGGCGCCCGACTGTGTGACAAAGGCAATCGGCCCGGGCACGTTTTCACCATCGGCGTATTGGCTAAATGTGGCCGGCATGCCGTCAAAGGCGTTGATTAATCCAAGGCAGTTTGGGCCGCAAAGCCGAATGTTGTTGGCACGCGCAGTTTCAACCAGCGCTTGCTCGAGTGCCTTGCCCTCGGGGCCGGTCTCGCCAAAGCCCGCGCTAAACACCACCGCGGCGGGCACTTTTTTGCGGCCCAGTGCTTTGAATGCCTCGACCACGGCGCCCGCAGGCAGAATGACAATTGCCAAGTCAATCGTGTCGGGTACTGCTTCGACAGATGGATAACAGGTTAGATCACCGATCTTGTCGTACTTGGGGTTAATCGGAAATATCTTTCCCGCATAGCCCTTTTCCAACAGGTTGCGAATTGGGCGGCCGTTAATTTTATTGAAGTCGGCCGATGCGCCAATGATGGCAACAGACCGTGGGCTCAAGAGTGCGGTCAGATTGGAGTTGGCAGAAGTCATGGTTGGTGAAGGCTGAGAGTCATGGGGTTGATTTGCAGTAGTTGTTGTAGCATCGTCGTATTGAGGTGCCGTCGTTCTTTGCTCGTGATGCTTAGCCCATCGGGGCGTCGGGCGTAGCGAGCCACACACCAAGCTGCACACGTCGGCGCAGCCATGGCGTTGGCCGATAGCGTGGATCGCCGGACAGCCGATGGATGTTTCCCAAAATTGTCAGAATTCGATCGGCACCGAGTGCATCGCCCCAGGCCAGCGGTCCCTTGGGGTAGCCCAGTGCCAGCGAGACCGCGCGATCAATATCGGCCGGTGCGGCAACACCCTGTTGGGCCAGCTGACAGGCGATATTAATGATCATGGCCAGAATCCGCTGGCCGACAAACCCCAGACTATCGCGTATTGCGGTGGTGGCCGTGCCGTCGTGGGACAGCAGACCCCGGGCTTGCGCGATTGTGTTGGCCGTGGTTACCGGTGTGGCCATGACCACGCGCCGGCGGTCCAATCCAAGCAATGTATCGACACCAACAGTGCGCGTGGCATCCAGCCCAAGCCGTGCACAGCAGGCGGTGACATCTTCCCCAAGCGGCGTGACGATGCACAACGCCGTGCTGCTGGGCTGTGCTGTGGTTTCGATGGGCACGGATGCGGCCGCCAGCAATTGGCGTAATGCATCCGCGCCATTGCCATTGGGGTCGAGCCAGACCGATGCCGGAAGGGCAGTTGCAGCGGATACGGCGATATCGGCCGTTGCATCTGCCGCGGGCACACGTTTACCGTCGACATAGTCATAAAAACCGCTGCCCGTTTTGCGGCCCAACAACCCGCCGTCTCGGCGCAGCCGCATGAGTGCCGATGGACGATAGCGTGGCTCGTGGAAATTCTGCTCGTAAATTAATTCCGTGACGGGCTGCGTGACATCAAGTCCGGTGTGATCCATCAGCTCAAAGGGGCCCATTCGGAACCCGGCCTGATCACGCAAAATGGCATCAATGGATTCTTTGGGGGCGATACCGTCTTGCAGCATGTGGGCCGCCTCAATCGGGTAGCCGCGGCCGACTTGATTCACAACAAAGCCCGGTGAGTCTGAGCAGACCACGGGATGATGGCCCACACGTTTGGCAAATTCCACCAGCTGGGCAATGCAATCGTGATGTGTTTTGACGCCGCCAATAATTTCCACAACCGGCATCAGGGGCACGGGATTAAAACAGTGAAATCCTGCGAATCGTTCGGGTCGGGCCAAGCATGTGGCCAAACGGGTGATCGAGATGGACGAGGTGTTGCTCGCAATCCAGCAGGCCTCGTTCACATTGGATTCAATCGCCGTCAAGAGCTCGTGTTTGGCGGTAAGATTTTCAACAATGGCTTCTACCACCAAGTCGGCGCTGCGCAGGCCGCTCATGTCGGTAAGCACATCGATCGTGTTGGCCGCATTTCTTGCGATCGCTTCATCCAGCTTGCCCTTTTCGGCCTGACGCTCGAGCATGCCCACAACAAATTGCTTGGCCTCGAGTGCTGCGCCGGCGCGGCTATCCAAGAGCAGCACGCGGCAGGTTGCAGCGGCGGCAATCTGAGCAATGCCGCGGCCCATAATGCCGGTGCCAATGACGGCGATCGTGTGAATGGTTGTCGTGCTCACCTGTGGGTTGTCCTATGAGAAATACCGCCAGACCATGGACACGCCAATGATGGCCATGGCGGTGGTCAGGGCTTTTTCAAATGTCGACTGACTAATGACAGCACGAATTTTCTGGCCCAAATAAATGCCGAGAATAATGGGGAGCAGTGACAATGCCGATGCGACCAGGTCATCTTCGCCCAGAATGCCATGGCCCGCCAGAAAAATAGACAGCGCCAGCGAGCCGGTCAGGAAAATCAATGCCACGGTCGCGGTGAACACATCTTTGGGGAGCCGCTGGCCGGCGAGAAACACCAAGAGCGGTGGCGCGAAAAACCCGGAAATGCCGCCCAGAAACCCAGACCCAAGTGCAATGGGTGGGCCGATCTTCTTTTCTTTTTCCAATGAGACTTGAATGCTCGGGCCCATCAGCCGAATCAATGGATAGGCCAGCACCACGAGCCCCATGATCAGGTAAAGGGTTTTGGTGTCCAGACTAACCAAGATTTGCGTGCCCAATCCGATGCCGATGATCAGCGCCACGGTGATCATCCAGAACCTCCGAATGACAGCCTTTGCATGGCCGCCTTGAAAGAGCTGATAAATGTTGGTGACAAACAACGGTATGGCCAGCAGGCTCAATGCCTTGGGCACGGACACAAAGAGCGCCACGATCGGCACCGCAATCAGCGGCAGGCCAATCCCGATTGCGCCTTTGCAGAGCCCACCAAAAAACAGTCCGGCGATGGTGATCGCCAGACTGAGCGTGCCCAGATTCAGCCAGAAGTTGTTTTCGAATACCACGTGGCGTGCCGTGAATTAAGAAATCGGCGGACGTGTTAAGCCGTGCTGCGTCATGGACTCAAACGCATGGGCCAGCTGCAGCACGCCAAAGTCATCGCGATGACGGCCAACAATCTGCAGTCCCACCGGCAGGCCAGTGGACGTAAATCCGGCGGGAACCGAGACCGCGGGGTTGCCCACCGTGGTGATGTAGTAGCAGGTCTTTTGCCAGTCAATGTATGTCGTCATTTCCACACCATTGATGTGGGTGGGGTATTGCTGGTCCACCGGGAAGGGCGCGACTTGATTCACCGGAAGCACCAAGAATTCATGGCGGGACATGAATTCCCGCATGCGGTGGTACAGCTCGGTGCGTTTGGCTTCGGCCCGCGCAAGCTGCGGCCCGGTGATCGGCAGGCCTTGTTCTGCATTCCAGATCACGGTTTCTTTCAACAGCGCACGGTACTTTTCCATCAATGGCGAAATCCGCAGCTCCGTGCGCCAGGCTCGCCACAGCATAAAGACTTCATCGGCTTCCGACAGATCTGGTTCGGCATCGACCACGTTGGCACCGAGTTGCTCTAGCACGGGCCGTGCAGCATCCATGACCTTGAGCACTTCGGGCTCAACGGGAAGCCCGCCGAGCGTGCGGCTAAAGGCAATCGTGCAGCCACGGAAGTCGCGCTCAAGCGGCCGATTAAAAATATCGCCCGGCAGTTCGAGTGCGATCGGTGAGCGATCGTCAGGCCCCGCCATCACCGACATGGCCAGTGCAATGTCTTTGACATTGCGCGCCATGGGGCCGGCCATGGTGAAGGGGTACCAGCCGACTTGGTCGGGCCAGTTGGGCACACGGCCAACCGATGGCCGATGGCCCACCACATTGCAGAAGTTTGCAGGGTTGCGCAGTGAGCCCGCCAGATCCGTGCCGTCGGCAATCGCCACCATGCCACAGGCCAAGGCAACCGAGCCGCCGCCGCTCGAGCCACCGCAGGTCTTGGTCGGATCAAAGGGGTTCTTGGTGGCACCAAACACGGCGTTAAAGGTCTGGCTGCCTGCGCCGAACTCGGGTGTGTTGGTTTTGCCCACACTAATACCGCCCGCTTTTTTCAAACGCTCAACGGGTAACGCATCAATTTCTGGCACAAAGTCTTTGTAGATCGGCGAGCCAAAGGTGGTGCGCACGCCCTTGGTCACAAACAGATCTTTGTGCGCCACGGGCAGCCCATGCAGCGGGCCAATCGGCCCGGTGGTGGCGAGCGCCTGGTCCGCCGCTTGTGCGTCCGCCATGGCCTGTTCTGCCGTGAGCGTGACAATGGCATTGACGGCCGGGTTCACACGCTCAATCTGATCCAGATGGGCACGAACAACCTGCGTTGCCGATAACTTCTTGTCGCAAATCAGCTGTGCCAATTCGGTGGCGGGTGTGAAGCAAAGATCGTTTGATGACATGAATGAATCGCTGGTTGGTGTTAGGAGCGGTGACCAAGAGTCGATTGCTGACGAATCTTGGTGATGGTGGTGCGGGTGGTGATTTCCTCGGGGTCGACAATTAAGTCGATGATGGCGGGCTTGTTGCTGGCCAGAGCGCGCTCCAGTGCGGGCATGAATTCCGCCGTGGTTTTGACGGTCTCGCCGTGGCCACCATGGGCCCGTGCAATGGCGGCAAAGTCCGGGTTGTTCAGCGCCGTGCCCCAGACCCGCATGGGGTAATCGCGCTCTTGGTGCATGCGTATCGTGCCGTACATGCCGTTGTTCACAATCAATACCAAGATATTGGTGCCGTATTGCGATGCGGTTGCCATCTCTTGGCTGATCATCTGGAAGCAGCCATCGCCGGCAAAGCAAATCACGTGGCGATCCGGGTGTTCAAGCTTGGCAGAAATCGCAGCGGGCAATCCGTAACCCATCGCGCCACTGGTGGGTGCGAGTTGTGTGCGAAAGCCGCCATACCGCCAGTAGCGATGGACCCAGCCGGTGTAGTTGCCCGCGCCATTCGTCACGATGGCGTCATTGCCCACTTTGGACTGCAGCTGTTGCACCACCAGCGCCAAATCCAACGTTGCGGATGTCGCCGACGGCTGCAATTCGTTCTCATAGCCTTTGCGGCCTGCTTTGAGCAGTTCGGCCCACGGCCGATCGGACAGGGTGGGCAGCGCTGCTAAGGCACGGGCGAACTCTTGCATGCCGCTATTGATCAGCAGATCGGCTTGGTACACGCGGCCAAGCTCTTCGGCGCCGGCGTGAACATGAATCATGCGCTGATCGGGCTTGGGGGCTTTAATCAGTGTGTAGCCGCCGGTCGTCATCTCGCCCAAGCGGGGGCCAATCACGATCAGTGGGTCGGCCTGGCGCACCATATCGCCGAGATAGCCCGCGATGCCAATGCCGACATGGCCCACATAGTTCGGTGAATTGTTGTCGATCAAATCCTGGCAGCGAAACGATGCGGCCAACGGAATGTCATTGGCCTTGGCCCACGACAGCATGTTGTCGCTCGACGCCCTGTCCCATCCGCTGCCGCCGAGGATGGCCAGTGGCCGTTTCCCAGTGGAAATCATCGTTTGGACTGTCGCGAGGCTCTCTGGCGTTGGCGCAGCAGCAACCCGTTGGTAATGCGATAGAGGCGCCGATGTCGCCATCGATGACAGCATGTCTTCGGGGAGTGCCAGCACCACGGGGCCGGGCCGGCCGGAGGTGGCAACGTGATACGCATGGCTGATGTATTCGTGCATACGGTCTGCCCGATCAATCTGCGCGACCCATTTGGCCATCTCGCCAAACATGCGGCGGTAATCCATTTCTTGGAATGCCTCGCGTTCGACAAAATCAGAGCCCACCTGACCGATGAAGAGAATCATGGGCGTGGAGTCTTGGAAAGCGGTGTGCACGCCAATGGAGGCATTGGTTGCGCCAGGCCCCCGAGTGACCATGCAGATGCCGGGCTCGCCCGTCATCTTGCCGTGGGCCTCGGCCATGTTGGAGGCACCGCTTTCGTGGCGACAGACCACCAGCTCAATGTCGTGACGCGCGCCGTAGAGCGCATCGAGCACTGGAAGATAGCTCTCGCCAGGCACACAGAAGACACGCTTTGCGCCGTGTATTTTGAGCGCATCGACCAGTAACTGGCCGCCGGTTTTTTCAGAAGTTGTGCTCATTAGGTTCTCGCTTTGACAAAAATAAAAGTTGTAAAAATTAAACCCACTTGATAGTTCAATGGGTGATTGGAAAAAATTTATGGACGACGGGGCTCAACGAAATTCGTGAGTACGCGGATCTTGGCGTTTTGCAGATGAGCCCGCATGGCATCCCGCGCGCCGTTGACATCGCCTTCGATAATTTTTTCAAGCACGCGTTTGTGTTCTTTTTGCACCAGCTGGACGCGGGACTTGCTCGATGCAAGACTGAGCGTGCGCGCAATTTCAATGCCTTCGGCGGCGTAGCGCGACAGTGTCTGCAACGCTGCTTTAAAAAATGGATTGCCGGTGGCGTCCGCAATCGTGTTGTGAAACCGCATGTCGGCATCGGTGCCGAGCTTGCCCTGCTTGATCGCCTGTTCAAGTTCTTTTAGCGCGCTGCGCAATTCTTTGACATCTCGGTCGCTGCGCCGCTCTGCCGCGAGGGCTGCGGCCTCGCCCTCAAGCGCTACGCGAAATTCAAACGACCGCATCAGGTCGGCAATTGACCCGGCGGGCGCGATGGCCATGAAGTCTGGGGCGGGCATGCGCAGCACATGGGTGCCCGAGCCTTGGCGCGATGCAACAATTCCGTCGGCCCGAAGACGTGCCAAGGCGTCGCGCACGACCGGCCGGGACACACCGTAGCTCTCCGCGAGCGCGGTTTCGGTGGGCAGTTTTTTTTGGACCGGGTATAGGCCCGACAAAATGTCGCCCATGATCCGCTCGTAGACCGTGTCCGACAGACGGCCGCGCAGCCGATCGGCATTCACGGGAATGCGGATCGGTGTGGCCGGCTTGGGGCGAGCAGCGGGTTTTGCCATGGTTCGGGCAGGGTCGATGAAAGTTGTAAATTTGTAAAGTAAGTGTAAACAACTAGAGATTTCCAAATCGGATTGTCCTAGATTCCTACCAACTTCACAGGTGGCGTATTTTGTCGCGTCGCACAACATTTCGGGGAGACAGTTCAGATGGACATGCCAAAGAATCACTTCAAGCGCCGGCTTCTGGCGGGCGAGACCCAGATCGGCCTTTGGAACAGCTTGGCCAGCGCGTATTCCACGGAAATCTGTGCGGGCGCTGGCTTTGATTGGATGTTGCTCGACACCGAGCATGCACCAAGCGATGTGCCCCTGGTGCTCACCCAGCTTCAGGCGGCCGCGCCGTACCCCACGCCATGTGTGGTGCGGCCGGCATGGAATGACAAAGTGCTGATTAAACGATTTCTAGACATTGGCGCACAAAGCCTGTTGATTCCGTTCGTCCAAAACGCAGACGACGCGCGGGCGGCGGTGGATGCCTGCCGTTATCCGCCACACGGCTCGCGGGGCGTGTCAGTGACAGCCCGCCACAATCGCTTTGGTCGTGTGGCCACTTACTTTCAAGAAGTCCACAACGAACTCTGCATTCTGGTTCAGGCCGAGACCATGGAAGCGGTGTCCAACCTAGATGCAATTCTGGCGGTGGACGGCGTGGACGGCGTGTTCATTGGGCCCGCGGACTTGGCAGCCGATATGGGCCATGTGGGCAAGACAAATGTTCCAGAGGTCCGTGCCGAGACCGAAAAAGCCTTGCGCAAGATCCGCGCAAGCGGCAAAGCAGCCGGATTTTTGTGGGGCAATGCAGACGAGTGCCAGCACTGGATTGATGTCGGCGCAAATTTCATTGCGGTGGGGTCGGACCTGGGCCTGTTGGCCCGTGGTGCAGAAAACCTCTGCAAAAAGTTCAAGGCCTAAGCCGGCAACGATCGCGATCGTTTTTTCGAAACCGTATCGATCACTGTCTTGATGAGCACCGCAATCGTATTCGCGCCGGATGATTTGGCGCGTCAGCTCAGCGCCATACTTCAGGCGTGGGGAATGCCGTCCGACCAAGCCCGATCCACGGTTGACATCATGATGTACGCGGACCTCCGCGGCATTGAATCCCATGGCCTGCTGATTGCGAGCCTTGCGCGATCGATCGGGGCGTCAAATGCTGATCTAAGCAACGCGGCGGCTTGAGCAGCGGGTTATTCAGGACGGACTACATACGCAAATGTTCTTTGCACGATTACCGGTGAAAGATCGCTCGGTAATGGTCAATCGCATACTCAGACGTTCACAGTGCCCGGGTCAAATGATCAGGATGCGCTCAACAGGTTTAAGAATATGACCAAGAGGCCTTGAGATGACTAACCCTATAGAACACCAGAGCCTAGACCGATTCCCGTTTATCAGCACAGACAAACTGCGCTACGGTGATACGGATCGTCAGGGTCACATTAACAATGCTGTGTTTATGACTTTCCTTGAAACTGGGAGAGTGGAACTCCTCTACAGGCCTCAAAGCCCACTTCATGATGAGAATGCGGAATTTGTCCTCGCAAATATCAATTTGAATTTGCTCGGTGAAATCCAATGGCCAGGTGATGTGCAAATCGGAACATCTGTGAGCAAGATCGGTAACAGCTCAATGACGCTGTATCAGCAAATTTTTCAAAATGGGGGCTGCGTGGCGTCAGCACAAAGTGTAGTAGTTCAGATGAATACTGTTACTCGTAAGTCACAAGCCCTCTCGGAATCGGCGCGAGCAGTACTTGCTGCCCTCTTACTGAAAATTGAGAACGTATAAAAAAGGGGCTGCAGTGAGCCCCTCGTGAGGAAACGTCGGGTTAACCGACGCTTTGGGATCAGCCCCTCACTTAGCGAACCCATCCCGCAGGCTCTGGCTGGCAGCGTCGATCAGGCTGTCTAGCTCTCCAGCTTCCACGGCAGCTTTGATGGACTCCAAGGTCTTGATCAGTTCCTCGGGGCCTGCGACTTCTACCGCGCTCTTGCCCTTGGCCAGCTCCATGACCCGGCTGCCGTACTTGATGCTGAGACAGACCCGGCCATTCTCCGCGACGAACCACCAGGGCCGCACGCGCTTGGCAGCGTATAGGCATAGCGGCCCAGGGTGGCATTGACGAGGTTCTGCAAACTGCCATGGCGCGGGTCACCCGCCGCGCGGGCGGTCTTTTCACCTAGGGGTCAGAAAGACGATCTAGGCACTAGGGTAAATACTGATTTTGTTTTTATGAGAGAAGGGTAGCTTCATTTTACAAGCCAGTAACTTAAACTGACATTCTGTTCATATGCGGATTATCGTGAGAGATTAATTTAGCAAAAAGTTAGCGGCTATTAACAATAATATTAGGAGACATCATGAAAATTATGGTTGTAATGAAACCGACGGTTTCTTTGGGTGCTGTTTTGGTAGCTTCGTTGCTTGCAATTAGCCCAGCATCTGCAATGACCGTTAAGGCCGAGAACTTTTTGCAGACAGAGTCCCCTTGGGATATGGCCTTCCTAAAAGACAACACGATGTTTTTCACGGAAAAATGCAAGGGCCTATCCGTGAGACTTCCCTCTGGTAGTGTCAATCGGCTTTTGGGTGTTGGGGGAAGTCAAGGCTACTCGCAAACGAAGAACGATCTCTTCTGCGATGGTCAGGCCGGTGTTCAGGGGGTAGCGGTAGACCCAGAGTTCGACAAGAACCGTTTCGTTTATCTCTATTCAAGTTCGAAAGGCCCTAATCGCACTTACGGGGGTTATAACAACATCGTGATGCGAATGAAGGTAAGCGCAGATCTCAAAGGGGTCTCTGAACTTGTTGAGATTATCAACGACATTGGCTATAAGCCCAAGGCATCGAATCATCCGTTTGGCGGTCCAGGAGCACATAATGGTGGTCGCATTCGGTTTAGCCCAGGCGATGGTTTTCTCTACGTAACAGTGGGTGATAATCACAGTGGTCCGGGCCCGCAAAGCCCCACTCAGATTATCGGCAAGGTGCTTCGGGTAGATCGTGATGGTAAGGCCGCAGCCGGCAATAACCCGCCTGCTGGTTTCGACAAGCGCATCTTTGCCTATGGGTTCCGCAACCCTCAGGGCATCGCCTTCCGTCCGGGCACCAATGAGCCGTTTATTTCTGAGAATGGTCCATGGCACAGCGATGAGGTGACCAAGCTGGTCAACGGAGGCAATGGTGGTTGGGATCCGCGTGGAAACGTCAATGGCCGACCAGAGTGCCCAGATAACTACTGCGGCTACTCGCCCAATCAGATGGGTGCAATGGAGCCCGCGAAAAGGGCAGCCTTTATGCCCATGACGGATACCAAGGCATATCCAAATGCTATGACACCTGCTTGGAATAACAACGGCCTATCGCAAGGCATGTGCGGTAGTATCTTCCTCGTGGGTAAGCAGTGGAAGCAGTGGGAGGGTCGGTTGGCCGTGGGTTACGCCGGTATTGGTATACATGGAACTGCAACCGGGAACCGGATCGATATACTCGACATCTCTAAAGATGGTAAATCTGCCAAGCGAGAAGAGGTTCAATGGCCCACGTTTGCAGGCCGTTTCCGTCACGTGTCGCTTGGCCCAGATGGTGCTCTTTACGTAGCGGACGAGGGGGGCGGCATGATCTATCGGGTGACACCACAATAATCGCGCCTTATGTAAAACGCGCTACAGCAATGTAGCGCTTTTTTTTTGGAGAATAAAAATGTACAAGGTAGCGATGTCCTTTTTCGTCGGCTCAGGCGTTTTTATTCAAGCCCAGACCGTTTACGCAAACACTGAAGAATTAAGGGTGCTTCTCCAGAGGAATAACTGCCTAGCTTGTCACATGATCGATAAACGAAAATATGGGCCAATCCTTCAAGAGATAGCCGCGAAGTATGCGGGACAGTCTGCGGCGGTTCAAGAATTGGCCATCAAGATCAAGGCTGGCGGGTCGGGTGTCTGGGGTGCCGATATCATGCCTCCTCAACCCCAGGTCTCCGATGCTGATGCAAAGAGAATGGCGCAGTTGATCATGGCACTGCCTTTGAAATAAAGCTTTATTATCTGTGGGAGCCTTCTGGAAGTAAAATGACGCCAGCTTTGATGCCGCAGTTGCAGTGCTTTTTAGCCCCATGACAGAAGTGATTTTCGGATGTTGAGGCTTTACTCAGTGAGCACACCACGCTTAAGGTTCGCACCGATTGTTTTGTCTGGGCTTCTTCTTACCATTCACTCAGTCGCAGGGGCTCAATTGAGCCGAGAATGTGAACTTATTCAAGAGAGAATTGCTGGGACTGGAAACGTGAATTCGACTTGCAGCGGTCTGTATCGCGAATGCGTCTCAAAGG
>Ga0194122_10002685_pt1 | contig 19061 bp, 14 predicted proteins | sample TA2MahCa10mmetaG_FD_155487 | JGI IMG/M metagenome (GOLD analysis project Ga0194122, IMG submission 155487) | Freshwater microbial communities from Lake Tanganyika, Tanzania - TA2015021 Mahale Deep Cast 10m | ecosystem: Environmental > Aquatic > Freshwater > Lake | place: Tanzania: Lake... | reverse complement strand
CAACCCGCAAGCTGCAAAACGCAGAATCCAGCGTCTTCAGAAGGAATTTCGCGCCCTCGGCTACTTGGTTGACCTGACTCCTATTACTACTGCTCCCGAGGCATCTCGTGCATGACTTTCAACGGAGTGACAACACCGAGAGTCGCGACGGGCGCGTTGGCACCCGCGGAACCGCCCTTCGCCGTGCCGGATAACGATGTCGTGCTCCTTATCGATGGCCGGCGCGCCGAGGTGCTATTCGCCGGAATGGCGCCCGGCGCCATCGGTCTGTTGCAGGTGAACGCACGTGTTCCGCAGGGAACCGCGACCGGAGACAACATTATTGTCGGTGCGCGGATTGGCGGCGTGGGCCTGGCCGAGACGCTTATGATATCGGTTCGCTAACTACTTCGGTACCGGAGCGATCCGCAAGCGCAACCAAACCTGCATGCCTACCGGTTTGGTTCCATAGATCGGCGAAAGGTTGGCCGGGACTTGGAATACCTGCACCTGTCCACCGAGCGCGGGGCGAAGAAACCCGCCAACCGCCGGGAGTTCGTACGCGTAGCCCGAAGTATAGGCCTTGATTCGCGTATACCGGTACTCTTCCAGCAGGCGCACGTAGGGCGCCTCTTCGAACAAGAGGAGAGAATCCTTGTCGCTCAGTTCCGCCCGCCCCCAAATCCAGTGCTTGTTCTTCCAGAACCAAGTGGATTCGGCGGTGTATGCGTTATAGGTCTGCCCCTGCGCGCGGGTCGGGATTAGAACAATATGCTCCCGCCGGCCGTTACCCTTGCGCGGCAGAATATTCAGAAGGTCCGAATTCGGTTGTTGCGTGTATGGGAGGTCCCGATTTCTTCCCCAAACCAGACTGGTAGCCCAATGCCCGGTCGATTGCGGGCGCACGTAGGTGATGGAAGCGGTCTGGCGCCACGAATCGCGGTCGGGGTGGGTCGCCTCTCTGTTGTTAATTCGCGCGAGGGAGAACTGCGCCGCCCAGCGATCGGACGGCGTGACGGTAACCCGGCTTGCGAATGAGTTGATGGGCCCCAACTCGATTCCCCAGCGATTCTCATCCGGCTCGCGCCCGTGAAAGCCGCTGGCCTCCAGTGTGAGGATTTTGTGCGTCACGCCCAAAGTCACCACGTTAGCGGCGATGTGCGTTGAGTCCTGATAGTGGTGCGCCATGACCGCAATGGGATTCTCCGAACTTGAAACACGGTGCGGATACGCCACCGGACCTATGGCGGGGTCGCCGCGCAGTCCGGCGTACACGTTGAGCGTCGTCGATTCACCCAACCGGTATTGATAGGCGCCGCCCAGTTCCTTGACGAAGTCATGCGGATGCTGTCCATTGATGACCGGTATGTTCTTCCACGTCTCGCCGGTTTGAAACAGCAGCGGATAGCGGCCGTTCGTCACCGTCAGGGGCTCGATCGAAAACATGGAGCGAATTGTAAAGGTTCCGCCGAACGCCCGCCGGCTGGCCATGGGCATCACCCAACCAGCGCCAAACGTCTTGTCTCTGCCGCGCTCGCCGGTTTGGTTCGTGTAGATGCCCCACAAATTGCCGTGGAACATAAGGCTCCAGCCGCTCACCCGTTTGTGCAGCATACTCATGGGACGGGCGGCCGGTGTCTGACTTGTGCCGGTGAGATACGATCCGCCTTTCTCGCCCGGGCTCATCCCGAGAGCCATTTCGGCCATCAAAGCGAGCTTTATTTCGTTGGGAAGGATTCCCGCGAAGATCCCTTCGCCCGCGTTCCAACCGTCGTAGCAGTCGCCGCATACTCCCTTGGGCTCTCGAGGGGCCTTGGAGCCGCGCGCCACGGGAGCGGCGCCGAGGGAAAGATCTTCACCGCATGGGCACTCGGCCTCGGTCGCGCACTGCCCACAACCGCCTCTTACGCAGCATCGGAAACGTCCCTCTCCGGCCAGTGTCCGCTTGGCCGTCAGCAGCGCGGCCAGGCTCTCTCGAAGCTCCTGGGAGATTTCTCCCGCGCCCGGCATCTTCTGTTTATCGGCCGTTAGGAGTCCGACAGACTGGGCCCGGACGCCCGGCAACGCACCACGGCCTGTCTTCCAACCGGCCAAACATTCGCCACAAGCTCCGAGACCTCGCGCAACATTGGCGGCGCACGCGCAGGATCCGTTCTTCCGGACGCACAGATCGCACCCAGGCTTCACACAACATGCATAGCGGCCCTTAGCCCGAAGTGTTTTCTTCGCCGCAGCCAGTTTCGCCGCAGCGATGCGCAGATCGGCCTCGGCTTTCGTTGGCTTGGGGTTTTTGCGCCCCCCTTCGTGAGCCATCGCGAGCGAAACGGCGGCTAGTGATGCGATCCACTTCCTCATCGCTCAGTTCGCGGTGGCCTCTACGACGAAGGGCGCCGAATACAACCTGCCCCCGGACTGAACCTGTACCCAACCGCGATAGCGTCCGGGTTTCGGGAAACGCGCCAGAAACGCGATGCGGCCGTCCTCGCCCGCGCGCGGGTCCAACTCGTCGGGATGTGAGTGCACGAACGTCTCCGCATCTTCGTTGACCAGGATCAGGTGCCCGAGAGCACCAAGATAGGGTTCGAATCTGGCCGCTTTTCCTTGCAGCTTTACAACGCATTCCAGCCGCTGCGTACGCGCGGCCGGAAAGCGGTCCGCGCTAAACTCGGCGGTCAAGTTGGCGTCCACGGCGAGCCGCTGCAGCGGCAGCGCGGCGATATCCACCCGCTTCGGCCTCGGGCCGCTAACTTTCATCCGCACCGGCATCACCTGGCCTCCGGCTCCCTTGGGCGCCGCGTCGACGAACAGCGTATAGTCGCCCGCGCTCGGAAACACATAGCGAATCCGGAATTCGCCGCCCGGGCCCGGGTCCGGATGTTCGTGTGCAAACTCCCCCAAATCGGAGCGGACGACGATCAGATGCATCGGCTTTTCGTGCTGGATGTCGAAGGCGGTCACCACCGGCGATGCCCCTGGCACACGAGACTTCACGAGGATCGATAACTCGGCTGGGTCGCCGGCCTTGGGCGTCTTTGGCGCCGAGCGAACCTCGGCGTAGTAGGGCCGGGGCTTCGGCTTGCCCCCGCGCCGCGCGTCCCCTACTTGCAACGGAAAGCTGGCTTCGAACTCCGCCCCGCCGGGTGGCCTGATGTACAACAGCAAACGGTACTCCCCGCCGTGAGGAAACACGGGATGAACACCGTACTCGCCTGGAACGCCTTCCGGGTGCGCGGCTTCAATGAGCTTCGCCATGGACGGCATCGACGGCATTTCAATGACGCTGCGCGCCGCCGCACGAATCACCGGCACAGCGCCCATCACGGGATCTATGCGGGTCGCGTCCGCCACCTTGTACTCGATCTGCATCTCCTCCTGAGCCGTCAGGCCCTCGGGCGGCAAACGCAGCGTAACCTCGTAATTTCCGAATCGTGCGCCCTGCGGCCACGCGCTCGATGCGGCGAGCGCGAAAATCAGCAGCCTCATCGTACCGCCACTTGGGCCGTATTGCTGCGTTGGCGGTTGACGCTCACCACCAGTTCCAGCGCATTGCCAACGGGCAGGTCCGCGGGCAGTTGAATATTGGCCTGAGCCAGCCCCACAAAGCCGGGAGTCAAGCCAAGGAACAACATTGGCGCGTCCCGGCCGGCGATTGCGGCGCTGGAGTCCAGAGCGGCGCGGAAGAGCGTGTTGGAGGGCGCGGGACGGCCCGCTTCCAACTCCCCATCTAATGGACCGATGCCGGTGCAGTAGACCGTAATCACGCGCCCGCGCGATTCGGGGTTGTCAGGCGTATTCAACGAAAAATCCTGATTCACTGCAACCGCCCGCTGGGTGCCGGCGATCGTAAAGATTCCAGGCGCCGCCGCGCCGATATTGACCGTTTCTTCGGTGCTTACACCTTGCGCGTTGGAGACTTGGACCCGCGCCGCCCCTTCTCGAAGATCGTATGGAAGTTGTGCATTCACCTGTCCGCTGGAAGCAAACACCAGGGGAATGCGGCGGCCATTCACCGAGACACTGACGCCGCCTAGCTCGGTTGGAAGCGGCAGCTCGGAGGCCTGGCTAAGAGCGCCCGCGAAATTCACGCCAAAGACCGAGATCAGCGCGCCCGGCGCCAGCGGGACAGGGGCCGGAAGAAAGCTGGCGGCATTCACGACGCCGCCCGGAGAAATGGCCGGGCGCGCCGAGAAAGAGACCTTGCGGACGAGATAGTTCTGCCAATCGACGACAAGCAGATCGCCGGCCGCGTCGACCGCAACCGACGAGGGGAAGTTCAAGGCGCTCTGGGTGGCCGGCACCCCATCGGCGCCCCGGCCAATCTGCCCATTGCCGGCGACTGTTGAGATCACGCCGTCCGGCGTCACGCGTCGAATCCTGTGGTTACCCATATCGGCAATGTACAGGTTGCCTCGCGAGTCCAGCGCGAGTCCGTTGGGGCGGCTCAATTGCGCGGCGGTGGCCGCCGAACCATCACCCGAGAATCCCGGTGCACCAGTGCCCGCGACTGTGTCGATAGCACCGGAAGCGCGCAAGCGCCGAATCCGATGATTGCCTTGATCGGCGATCAATAGGTTGCCCTCGCGGTCGAAGAGCAGAAACGCTGGATTCGCCAATGCGCTGCGCGTGGCGTCACCGCCGTCAGCCCCGAGGCCTGGAAGCCCCGTGCCGGCGATGGTCTGGGTGCGGCCGTCGCCATTCACACGGGCGATTCTGTGCGAGTGAATTTCGGCGAAGTACAGGCGGCCCTCGCGGTCCACGGCTATAGATGAAGGCCAGTCCATCGGAGAAAGCGTCGCGAGAATGTTCGGCGCGTAGAATGCGTGGAGATTGCTCCCTACGATTGTGGAGATCTGCCCTTGCGGCGTCACTTGCCGAATCCGGTTGTTTTTCTGATCGCAGATCAACAGGTTGCCGTTTTCGAGCGCGATCGCCTGCGCCGGGCCGTAGAGCCGGGCCGAAAGCGCCTGCCCTCCGTCGCCTGCCGCCTGTCCCCCGCCGAGCGGCGAACAATTATTCAAACTCGGCCGCTCCCCGCTGCCGGCGATCGTCGAGATGACGCCGTCCATTCCGATCCGGCGAATGCGGTTGTTATTCGTATCGGCAATTAGGATATTTCCCGCGCGGTCCACGGAAATGTGACTCATCTCTTCGAAGCGCGCCGGATCGCATTCGTTCTGGATCCCCGCCAGCGTCAACGAGGCGCGTGCCGCGGGCCCGCCGTCTCCGCTAAACCCTCGTTGCGGTTCGCCGCCCGGGACCGTCAATCCGGCAACGGTGGAGATAACGCCTGTCTGGCCATGGACAGAGGACACAAAGGCCACAGCTAAGACGGCAATCACTCGCATGAACTTCCATTTTGACACGCCGGAAGGCGTGGCTAGGCGAGGCCAAAGATTCGCAGCACCCGCAACGCCAAGCGGCCCTTATACGCGTCGAACGCTTTGTTGAGGCTGGCTATGTGTTCGTGCAACGCTTCGATCTGTTGCCCGCGATTCACCCGGTCAGCCTCTAAAACGTCAAATTCAGCGCGCTGCCGCTGCAGCGCGATTTCCTCGTGATCCGCAAGGGCATCAAGCTGCCGGCGAAGCTCGGCGTTATCGGAACGCAGTTGGGGTAGCACACGCAGGGCGGTGTTCAGGTCGCCGCGAGAGCGTTGCAGTGTAATTTCCAAATCCGCCATTTTGGCCAGACTTTCGGACTCGAGGCTATCCAAGCGTGCTCGCAGTTCCTCTTTCTCGGTCACCGCGGCCTTCAGCCGCTCGACGACATGTTTCGTATCGTCCCGGTGCCTGACTGCCTCGGTAAGCGCGGTACGCAGTTTTACCAATTCACGGTCGGACCGCGCGGCCGCTTCCGAAAACCGCTGGTTGGCCTCCTCGCGGGCCCGCTCCAACGCCGTAACGTGGTTCTGTTCCAATTGCGCCAGTTGGGAATCAGCCCGCCTTACGAGTTCCGACTCCTGCTCCGCCGCGGTCTGGTATTCAGCCAGGCGCTTTTCAAGCGCCTCTTGATCGGACGCCCATTTCTCCCTCTCGACGGCGACGGCGGCGGATAACTCGGCCAGACGCGCCTCCGCGCCGGCGAGGGCGTTTCGCTCTTTTGTGAGTACGGCCAAGGCCGCTTTTAGGTGCTCGATATCTTGCAGACGATCCGAGTGCCACTGGTTGAACCGGCCCCACTCTTCGTGCATGGCGCGGCGAACGTTCCAACTGCGCTCCCAAGACTGGCGCACAGTGGCCGCGGACATCAGGGCGTCCGGTTGCAACTCCACGGCTTGAAAGTCCTTGCATTCACCCGAGACCACCAGATCCGCCAGACGCGCCATGACGTCCACCGGCACGTCTTTCACACAATGCGACTTCTCGAGGTGACAGCACCAGGAGCAACCGGCGCACGGCATCACCATCGTGACGGTCCGCCCAATTCGAGCGGCGGGAACAAATCTTGGCCAGTCTCCGGCGCCGAAGACCGAAACGACGGGCTTCCCGAGCGACGCGGCGATGTGCATGGGGCCCGTATCTTTACCGATGTATCCGCGCGAAAGCTCCAGCACGCCGACTACGGATTCCAGTCCACCGGGCTCTCCGGTGAGACTGGCGGTCCGGCTCGCCGCGTCTCCCATCAGCGACCGGATATGATTGGTCACTTCGTGCTCGTCCTGGGATCCGACAAACAGCAATTGAATCGAGTGGCGGTGGACCAAGCCGGCCAGCAGTTCCGCCCACTTGGCGTACTCCCAGTTTTTCACACGGGCGTGCGGGAGGTCACCTGCGCAGACAGCCCAGAACGACTGTCCATCCAGGCCCACACTGCGCAAGCGGATACGCGCGTCCGCCACTGCGCTTTCCGGCGCTTGCAGGCTCGGGGCAGGAAGAGTGACGCCCTCTCCGAGGATGGCGGCGCATAGCCGCTCGTTCTTTCGAATTTCCAGCGTGTGCTGCGCAACCGTCACGCAGGGATTCAGCCGCTTCCGCATCTGCTCGGAGGGAAAAGGCGGAAATCCCTCTTTGAAAATTAGACCGTCGAATCCGGCGCAGCGGACGCCCGGTAACCGGTCGGCCACGTCGATTTCGAACTGAGTATATTGAAACGACGCGAACGCCAATAGATCCGGCCGCGCCTGCCGCAACCCTTCCAGGAACTGCTGCCCTTCCGCCGAGTCGAGATTGAAGCGAGGCCCATACGGATTGCAGGGATATTGGATGGCCTTGGCTCGCGGCGTGTACATCCGCACGAGCGGCATGTTCATGTCCCGAACGGCAAGCGACACCTCAAAGCCGCGGTCCAACAGTGCGTTGAACGCCGGGGTCCGAAGAACGAAATCGCCGATTGCGTCCGGATTTAATGCAACAACGCGCATCCAGCCTTCTAGTCTAACTAAACTCCGCCGGACAAAACGGCCGCGCGCGACATAAGCGTGTGAAAATGTTTCTACCGTTGTGGTGCGCCCGGAGAGATTCGAACTCCCGGCCCTCTGGTTCGAAGCCAGATGCTCTATCCAGCTGAGCTACGGGCGCATTGATCGTTCGCAGAGTAACACATCCGCTGGTAGGATTGAAACATGACGACCGGGACTCTCCATCGGGAAGTGGAAGTGAAGGTTGCGATTCAGGAAGCGGCTACGCTTCTCAACCGGCTCCGCGACGCCGGATTTACGCAGGTTCGGCCGCGTCATTTCGAACAGAACACGATGCTCGACCTGCCGGGTGGAACGCTGCGGGGCAAGGGCGAATTGATCCGGCTTCGCCAGGCGGACGGCCAGACCATCTTCACGTTCAAGGGACCCGCCGCGGTTTCCAGACACAAGGAGCGGGAGGAGCTGGAGGTGAGTGTCGGCGACCACGCGGTCATGCTCGCGATTTTGGAACGCCTCGGCTATCTTCCGACATTCCGGTACGAGAAATACCGGACGGAATTCGCGCGCGCCGGCGAACCGGGCGTCGTCATGCTGGACGAAACACCGATCGGCGCCTTTGTCGAATTCGAAGGCCCGCCCGATTGGATCGACGAAACGGCACGATCGCTCGGCTACTCTGAAAACGACTACACAAACCTCAGCTACGCGCGGCTCTACCTTCGCTACTGCGAACGGAGCGGAATCGCCCCGGCGCACATGCTATTTGGCTCCGATGCCGTTCGAATTTAGATCCCTTCTCCCTGCGTAAACCGGTCCTTGCGCCGCAAAACGCCGCGATCCTCCAGCAGTTTCAACACCCACTCGGCGGCCTCTTCGTCGCTGGCCGGCAACCCTTTTGCAGAAACCTCCAGGAACCGGTTCGGCGCGGTGAAGCGCTCGGCGCGGTCGCGCTCCCCTGCGTCCGGAGAAGCGATGGAACAAATGGCGATCAACCCGGCATTGTTCAAGACGCGGGCCAATTCGGGTAGCAGGTGGCTGTCGCTGTCGTCGGCCAGGACATGGACCTGGCAACCCAGATCGAACAGCTTCCGCTCCACTAAATACGCCACGTCCCGGCGCGCCGTCAGCCACAACGTGGCGGGGTAGTGCCCCGCTCTGGCGTAACGCTCCGCGTTGGTCAACCGGCCGGACGCCTCACCGTCCAACTCTCCAGTGAACTGCAAATCGCGAAGGTTTAACGGCGCTACGTTGTCGGCCGTCGATTCTTCAATCATCCCCGCCGCGACAGTCAAATTTGTTAGCGGGTCGATCAGTACGAACCCGCCTGTGTGCCGGTTCTTCGCGTAGGCGTCGAAAAACAGCGGGCGCCGCGTCTCCATCGCCACCGCGGCGATATCGTTTAAGCCAAGTTCCGATGTTTCGATATGGGCCAGCGTACTCACGTCCACCCGATGACGAATCCGCCGGATCTCGGCCGGAACGGTCTGGGTCGTGTGCTTCAGCAGGTACGTCTTATCGACGCCTCCCGCGTCCTGATGCATCCACACCAATTTCGCGCCGAAGCGGCGGGAGACATGCGGAACGTGGTTGGGGTCCACCAGCATGTCGCCGCGGCTCAGATCGATCTCGTCTTCCAGCACAACCGTCACCGACATCGGCGTGAACGCTTCGGCGACTGGACCGTCAAAGGACGGAATCTCCTTCACGCGTGTGACTCGGCCGCTCGGAAGGGCCATCACTTCGTCGCCCGCGCGGAGGGTCCCAGCCGCTAGCTGCCCGGCGTACCCCCGGAAATCGAGCGTCGGCCGGATCACGTACTGCACTGGAAAGCGAAGCTCTTCGAAGTTCCGGTCTTCGGCGACCGGCACCGTTTCAAGATGCGCCAATAAAGGCTTTCCCTCGAACCAGGGCGTGCGCGGACTCAACGTCACAATGTTGTCGCCGTCCAGGGCCGAAACCGGAAAGAACGTCAAATTCCGCAGGCCGACGCTCTTGGCGAACGAGGTGAAGTCTTCCCGGATTCGCTCGAACACGCTCTGGCTGAATTCCACTAGATCCATCTTGTTGACGGCGACTGCGATGTGGGGAATACCCAGAAGCGAGGCGATGAAAGCGTGACGCCGAGATTGCGGCAGGACTCCCTTTCGCGCGTCGATCAGGATAATCGTCAATCCGGCGGTCGACGCACCGGTAGCCATGTTGCGCGTGTACTGCTCGTGCCCGGGTGTGTCTCCGATAATGAACTTCCGCCGCGGAGTCGAGAAGTACCTGTAGGCGACGTCAATGGTAATTCCCTGCTCCCGCTCGGCGCGCAGACCGTCGGTCAACAACGACAGGTCAATCGGCCCCGTCGAACGGTTCACGCCGGATTTTTTCACCGACGCCAACTGATCTTCGAAGACGCTGTTCGTCTCCACCAACAACCGCCCAATGAGTGTCGACTTGCCATCGTCCACGCTGCCCGCCGTGGAGAATCGCAGAAGCTGCATGGCGCTCATCTAGAAGTAGCCCTCGCGCTTCTTCAATTCCATGGAGCCTTCCTGGTCGTGGTCTATGATTCGATTCTCGCGTTCGGAACGGCGGAATTCCAGGAGCTCGTCGACAATCTCCGGCAGTGTGCCGGCCTCGCTGCGAATCGCTCCCGTACAGTAGGTGCAGCCAAGCGACCGCATACGGCTCATCACGCGCTGCGGTACTTCCCCTTCGCGCAACGGCATATTGTGCTCGGTCGGGATCAGTTGGTTGTCACGAATGACGAATTCGCGCTCCTTGGCGAAATAGAGCGGAACAATCGGAATTTTCTCCAGGTGGATGTAGTTCCATACGTCGTTCTCCGTCCAGTTCGACAGCGGGAACACTCGGATCGTCTCACCCTTCTCGATCTTTGCGTTGTATATGTTCCAGAGCTCGGGGCGCTGATTCTTCGGGTCCCACTGTCCGAATTTGTCGCGGAACGAAAAGACGCGTTCCTTGGCGCGAGACTTTTCCTCGTCCCGGCGTGCGCCGCCAAACGCCGCGTCGAAACCACCTTCGGCCAGCGCGTCGAGCAACGCCCTGGTCTTTAGCAACGCACAACACTTGGACGTACCCAGTGCGAACGGATTCGCGCCGTCCTCAATCGCCTTCCGGTTTGTGTGGACGATCAACTCAGCGCCGATCTCCTTGCAGAACTGATCCCGAAATTCAATCATCTCGGCGAATTTGTATGTAGTGTCCACGTGCAATAGCGGGAACGGCAGCTTAGCGGGGTAAAATGCCTTTTGTGCGAGGCGGACCATCACCGAGGAGTCCTTACCGATCGAGTAGAGCATAACCGGCTTGGCGAACTCGGCGACGACCTCGCGCATGATGTGCATGCTTTCCGCTTCCAGTGCGCGCAGATGGGAAAGGGTACGCGAATCCATGTTTCCATTCCAACTTAGCAAGCTAATCACCCTATTGTCCATAGGAATTATCGTATTTGCCCAGGACCCCGCGGAGAGAGTGAATCAGCATCGGGTATCCAGCCCGCGAAGTCCTGCGCCGGAGCCGGACGCCGAGAACGTCCCGCTGGCGCGCCTCGCAACCTCGAAGGAGGACTGGCAGAAGACGCAACGGCCCCGCCTGGTAAAGGCCTGGCGTGGGATTCTCGGCAAATTGGAACCCAACAAGAACGACAGGCAATGGTTTTTCCCGGCGCCGCCGATGCGCGAGATTGAACGGAGCGAGACGCCGCACTACACCCGCATCCACATTGAGATTGCGCTGGAAAAAGATTTCTGGCAGCCGTCGCTGCTGTTGCTGCCCAAGAACTTTCCGGGGCGGCGGCCGGCCGTAATTGCGTGGACCTCCACATCACCGGATTGGAAGAAACCCGAAGAGTGGTGGGGCGCCTGGCTCGCCGAACGCGGTTATGTGGTGCTCACCGGCTGGAGCCATATTCGCAATTACAGAGGTTCTTCGTCATACCGGAACCAGGTGAGCGAAGTGGTGTACGAACGGTTCGGCCGCTGGGCGGGAATGAGCCGGATGGTTTGGGACGTTCGTCAGCAGGCGCGGTTCCTGTCGGCTCGAAAGGATGTCGACCCCCGGCGCCTCGGGTTCATTGGAATGTCGCTCAGCGCGAAAACCGCGCTCTACGTCGCGGCTTTCGCGCCGGAGATCGCGGCGACCGTCAGTGTCGACCCCCACATCGCCCTAAACGGAGCCACGAACTACTACGCACCCTGGTACATGGACTGGACTCGCAAGTTCGACGATATTCAAACACCGGAAAAAACGGTGCTCAGCCTGCTGAACACAGATCCGGGCCGTCCCGGCCTCGAGCACGATCATCACGAGATCCTGGCGCTGGCTGCGCCTCGCGCCCTTCTGGTCATCGGAGGCGCCGGCGACCGGGAGGACAACGGCGGCGACTCCGACGACAGGCAGAGCTGGGGATACGCGAATCGCGCCGCCGAAATCTACAAATTTCTGGGCGTACCGGAAAGGTTCAAGTTCGAACTCACCACCGACGGCCACAAGGCAAACGGACCGAATATCGATAGGGCTTGGCAGGCGTGGTTCACGCGCTGGCTTTCTTCTTCGCGCTAGCCGGACGAGGGCTCTCGAACTTAGGTTGGACCAATTCCGAGTTCCATCGATTCAACCGCTCCTCCATCCTCCGAACCACGTCCGGGCGCGTGCCCGCCTGATCGGACTGCTCACCAACATCCGCCGAAAGGTCGAAAAGCTCCGCGGCTTTTCCCTGAAAACGCACGAGTTTCCAATTGCCACTTCGCATGGCCCAGGACGCGCCGCCGCCCGTGCGCCAAAACAACGCTGTGTGCGGGTCGCCCTTTCGCCGCTTTGTGAGGAAGGGCAGCAGGTCCATGGAATCCATCGCGCGATCTTTCGGGAGGCTCGCGCCGGCGGCCGCGCAAGCAGTGGCGAAGAAGTCGATGGAGCAGACGGGCGCGTCGAACCGTGAGCCGCCCTTCAGTTTCGCCGGCCAATGCACCAGGAAGGGTACGCGAATGCCGCCTTCATACACCGAACCCTTGCCGGCGCGATAGGGGCCGTTCGAACACTTGGTCACGGTGATGGGTCCGCCATTGTCGCTAATGAAAAACAGCAGCGTATTTTCGGCCAGCCCCGTCTCCTTCAGTGCGGTCATCAATTGGCCAACGCCGTCGTCCACAGCCGAGATCATCGCCCCATAGCGCCGCCGGCCGTCATCGGGAATGTGGGCCAAACGGCTCAGGTAGCTCTCCGGAACCTGGACCGGCGTGTGTGGCGCGTTGTACGTGAGATACAGGAAGAACGGCTCGTTGACCTGCGCGCGCTTCACAAACGCCGCGGCCTCATCCGAAAGCCGTTCCGTCAGGTAGCCCTCAAAACGTTCCGGTTTACCGTCGCGTTCCAGAGGGATCAGATACTCACGCGGATTCCCTTCGGTTTCCGAAAGAAAGTAGTCGTGCCCGCCGCCCAGGAAGCCGTACATCTCACGGAATCCCCGCCGCATCGGATGCATCTCCGGTGTGGCGCCAAGGTGCCATTTGCCGGTCAGTCCCGTTCGGTACCCAGCTTTGGCCAGGACCTGCGCGAGCGTCACCTGATCCAGCGGCAGGCCGGCGGTCCGGTCCGTGCGATCGTAACGCGGATTGTTCTCGTGTCCGAACCGCTGCTGATACCGTCCCGTCATCAGCCCCGCGCGCGTGGGGCTGCAGAAGGGATGGGACACGTAGCCGTTCGTACAGTACACCGAAGCCTTCGCCAGCGCGTCGATATGGGGCGTGGGTATGTCCTTCGCGCCCGTGAATCCGAGATCGGCGTAGCCAAGATCGTCGACAATCAGGACGACGATATTCGGGCGAGCCGCGTTGCCTTGCGCCGCCGCACCCAGCGCGGCCGCCAGCCAGCTTCGTCGAGTCAACATGAGTAACATGCTAACGCGGCTACACTGGGGACATGCGATTGTTCCCGGCCGTTTGCCTGTTTACCGCCTCGCTTTCCGCGCAGGACTCCATCACCTCCGAGCGCATCCGGGCTCACGTGAAGTTCCTGGCCAGCGACCTGCTGGAAGGCCGCGGCGTGGGCACGCGCGGCGGCGACCTGACCACCGAATACATTGCCTCCCAATTCGCCGTGGCGGGTCTGAAACCGGCGGGTGACAACGGCACCTATTTTCAGCGCGTCGACCTGGTAGGCGTGGAGCCGCAAACGAATTCATTTCTTGGCGCGACCAACGGCAAACAGGACCTCGCCTTTCCCTGGATGACCGGCTTTGTCGGAAACACGATGCGGCAACAATCGACAAGTTTCGACGCGGAGGCGGTCTTCGTCGGGCACGGCATTACGGCGCCGGAGTTTCAGTGGAACGATTACAAAGATGCCGACTTGAAGGGCAAGATCGCGGTGCTTTTCACCAACGAGCCGCAGAGTGAAGATCCAGGCTTTTTCGGCGGGCGCGCGCTTACCTACTACGGCCGCTGGACCTACAAGTACGAAGAGGTTCTTCGGCAGGGAGCGGCGGGTGTGGTGATTATCCATACCACTCCAACCGCCGGCTATGGGTGGGAGGTCGTCAAGAGTTCCTGGAGTAAGGAAGACCCTCAGGTGAAACTGGATGGAGGCGAAGGCGCACTGGCCTTTGCCGGATGGATTTCGCGGCAATCCGGCGACGAGTTGATGAATCTGGCCGGGCAGAGCGTCGACGACCTGCTAAAGAAATCGGCCGAGCGCGACTTTCGGCCCATCCCGCTCAACCTGCGGATTCGCGGCCGCGTGGAAGCGAAGGTGCGAAACATCCGCGCGGCCAATGTCGCGGGAATTGTGCCCGGCTCGGACCCGGCGCTCGCCAAGCAGGCCGTTGTTTTCAGCGCGCATTGGGATCATCTCGGCGTCGGCATTCCGGTGAATGGCGACAGCATCTACAACGGCGCGGTGGACAACGCCTCCGGCTGCGGACTCCTGATCGAACTGGCGCGCGCGTGGGCGGGACTGAATAACCGGCCCCGCCGTTCCGCGCTATTCGTGGCAGTCACCGCCGAGGAGAGCGGTTTGCGCGGCGCCCAGTTCTACGCCGCCAAACCCTACGTACCGATGGGCCAAACGGCGCTGAACCTCAACTTCGACTCTTTTTTTCCATTCGGAAAAGTGCGCGACGTGGTGGTCAACGGCGCGGAGCGAACCAGCGTCTTCCCGGTGGTCGAGAACGCTGCGCGCCGCTTCAACTTGAGGATCAAGCCCGACCCGCGCCCGGAGCAGGGCCACTACTACCGCTCCGATCACTTTGCGTTCGCGCGCGCTGGGGTGCCCGCGTTTTCCATCAACATGGGCGACGACGTGATCGGCAAGGAAGAAAACGCGGGTGCGCAACTCTTCTACGAATACAACGCGAAAAATTACCACCAACCCAGCGACCAGTACAACGAAACATGGGATATGGGCGGCGCTGAGCAGATGGCCAAATTCGGCTTCGCCATCGGCCTCACCGTTGCCAACCAGCCCAACTTGCCCACGTGGCGTGAAGGCGACGAATTCCTGCCCGCCCGCCAGCGTAGCCTGCGGCTACCCTAGGTTTCGATAGCCGCTGTATTTCTTCGGTGCGCCGCCGCGTCATTGTCACACTGCTCTGCTACGATTCTCTCGTGCGATCATTCATTGTACTTCTGCCTCTCATGGTGAACCTTCACGCGATCGAAGTGCACGGCCATCGCGGCGCGCGCGCCGTTCTCCCGGAGAACTCGCTCCCGGCATTCGCGTATGCGCTGGAACAAGGTGTCGACGTCCTGGAACTCGACATGGCCGTTACGAAGGACGAGGTCGTGGTCGTCTCCCACGACGCGGTCATGAACCCGAAGCTTTGCACGGGCCCCAAGAACGCAGAACGGGCGATTCACAAGCAGACCTGGCGGGAATTGCAGCGTTGGACCTGCGGAACGTTGCCCCATGCCGACTTTCCCGACCAACGCAAACAGGCGGTCAAGGTTCCGCGGCTCGACGACGTCTTCAAGCTCGCCGCCAAGACGAAGGTGCACTTCAACATCGAAACGAAGCTCTCTCCGAAGACACCTGACCTCGCCCCCGGGCCGGAGCGATTCGCGGAATTGGTGTTGCAGGCCGTCCGGAAGCACAAGCTTGAGTCGCGGGTAATCCTCCAATCCTTCGACTTCCGAACGCTGCACGCGATGAAGAAATTAGAACCGCGTGTGCGCCTGTCCGCGCTGTTCCCCTACGACACGGCACAGCGCGGCGCCGATTATCTGGAAATTGCCAAGGAGTCCGGTGCGGGAATCTTGAGCCCGCATTTCTCGACCGTTACTCCCGAAAAAGTCGCGGCGGCGCACAATGCCGGCTTGACCGTCGTGCCTTGGACCGCCAACACCCCTGATCAATGGCAAAAGCTGGTAGATGCCAAGTCCGACGCCATTATCAGCGACGATCCTGCCGCCCTTATCGCTTGGCTCAAGTCGAAGGGCTTGCGCTGATTCTCACTTCTTCTTGGCGGCGAAGTCTTTCAGAATCTGATCCACGGCGTTGATATGTCCGCCCGCAGCCCAGGTGTCCTGAATTCTCTTCTCTTCCCACCCAGCCGTCCGCGCCAGAAGGATGAATCCCGCCAGCGAGTGGCCCAGCGATTTCCAGCGCGCCATATCCACCATGGAATCGAGCGCGCGCTCCTTCAACAGCGACAGCGTCGTCTCGTCGCGGGTCTCGGTCAACGGCACGAGCGCGAAAGCGGCCTTGTTGCGATCGCTCCAAAGAATCGAGTTCATCTGTTCGATGAACCATGTCGGGCTGATTTTCAACGCTGGGTCTTTCGATAGATTCGCCAGGACGGTGACGCCAGCGAGCGAACGCATCGCATTGTTGCGAACTCCGTCGTCGGGATCGCGCATCGCATAGAGCAAGTCGTCCAGAATCTGCTTTTTGTCTGGTGCGTAGGCGATGACGTAGGCGGCGATGGCGCGCTCGGTCTCATCGACGCTCTCCCGCAGCACGCGCTTGATCGGAACCAAATGTGTCTTCACGAGCGCCGGAAACTTCTCCTGCTGTTCCCGCACCGGGGCAAACTGCAGCAGGCTGTGCCCTTTCGTCAAATCCTCGGCGGCTTTTCCGGCGGCCACCGCGGCCGTGAACTGTTCCATGAACGCCTGCCAGGTATCGACAATCTCCTCTGGCAACTTCACGTTCTCGTTCTGTGGCCACTCCCGGTACTCGAACGTGGACGCGCCCTTTTCCAGAATGCCCACGTACAGGACCGCTTTGCCGTCCTCGCAGCAAACGGCCTCCAAAGAGGCGCGAACCACGCCATTCACCAGTTCGATCTGCTGCTCAATCTCGCCCTTAGATTTGGGCAGAGGGTCGCCAACCTTTACCTCCAGCGCCTTCATAATGCGGGCCTTGTCCACCTTGCGCAGTCCGTAGAAGTCGATGATCCCGATATTTGGAATCGAGACTGGCTGCTGCGCAGCGAGTGCAATGGTCGCCAGAAGTAGTCGAAACGGCATCACTTCCTTTGTGACGCAAGCCGGACGGAAAAAGCTACGCCTGTTTTTCGGCCAGGTCCCCGATCACCGGAATCTTGAAATGTTCCCGGTTGTACGCCTTATACATCAACAGGATCCAGACGCCGAAGAACGCCATGCCCACGGCCGCCGACATCAGGCTGACGATGAACCACAGGCCATAACCGAGAATGCTCCGGAGGATGCCCGTAAAGATACTGAAGACGATCCAAAACACAGTCGCGCCGACGTTGAAGAAGATCGACTGAAACGCATGGAACCGGATCGCTTTGTTCTTGTTGTAAGGCTCAACGACGAGAAAAAAGACGCCCGAGAGCCATCCAAGCGCATAGCACAGCGCCGAAGCCATGTTGTCTTCCAAACCCGCCGCGGAGGCCGCAGGGGGCGGCTGTTGGCTCCATGCCTGTTGCTGCTGCTGCGGTTGCTGAGGAGCCTGCTGCCCCCCCAGGTTCGCTCCACACTTCATACAGAACGGTCCCTGGACCGGGGCGCCACAGTTCGGACAAAAGCTCATCGTCGAATTGTCTCCTCTCCTCGTTAACGCGGATACCGTAGGAAGAGAGTATCAGAATTTAGAAAACAAAACGAACGCTGAACTGGGCGCGGCGGGCGTTGGTGCCGTCCGGGAAGCCCTGGCTGGCCGAACCTTCGCCGAGTCGCGGAGTGACCGAAAGAACTTGGTTGGCGGCCTGATACGCCTGTCCATTTACAGCCGTGAATGAGACGTTGTTGAACACGTTGAAGACCTCGAAGTTCAGGTACATCTGGTAGCGATCTGTGAACGCTAAAATCTTCGAAAGGCGCGAGTCGAGCCGGACAATCTGGTCGATATCCAGGCTGGCGGCGGGCAGGAAGGGCACTCGCGAGGAGCCCCCAAAGCCATTCAGCGAGGTATTGAACGCCGCTCCGGCGAAGGGGTTTCCGCTGACGAAGATGGTAGGGGTCGCCGGTTGCGCGCTGGCACCGGTGAAGATATTCGAGAGTTGCCAGCCGTTTACCAGGTACTTCGAGACAGCGCCGGTCCTCGACGTGAATTTCGGCGTGATCATCGCCGTGCCGACAAAACGATGGCGCTGGTCAAGCGAAGAACTGGATTTGTCCGCGGCGTAGTCGCCGTTCCAAAGAGATCGAGGCCGCCCGGAGTAGAAGATGTTGTTGTTGCCGCCACCCTGGTTCAGGTCAATCGCATGGGACCACGTGTAGGCCGCCGATCCTTCCCACCAATTCGAGAAGCGTTTCCGCATCTGCATCACCATCGCATCGTAGTAGCTGCGGCCACCGTTTTCGATCTGGTTCACCGAGCGCCACCGGGTATCGACGCGGTTCGCCAGGCGGTAGGTCGGCGTAGAGTACGAACCCACCTGGTTCCCCCCGGCGTCGTTGATGCGGTAGGTGACGGCGGGGCCAAGCGGCCCGGCGTTCAGATCGCGCACGGCGTAGAGCTGCACGCCCCGGCTCCACAGATAGCTGACTGTGAGGCCAAGGTCTCGGGTCAGTTCATGCTCCAGGCCGATGTCGCCCTGTTGCGTGTACGGGTTCCGCAGGTTGGCGTCCGGCACCGAAATATCGATGGTCCCCGGAGGCGGCCGGCGGTCCAGATTCGCCAACTTCGCCGGGAACACAGGGCCAATCGCCAAATCGGCCGCGATGGCCGAGTTCAGACTCAGCGGCCGCTGCACAACGCCGTTCTCAAGATGCAGCGTGTTGACCAGGCCGCCGGGCGTGCGCGCGTAGAAGACTCCATATCCCGCTCGCAACACCGTCTTGTTGTTGTTCATCGAGTACGCAAAACCAACGCGCGGCGCGAAGTTTTTACTGGCGCTCGGGATGTTCCCCGTCTGGGCGGGGTAGTCCGGATTCACTTGACGGGGCTGCGTGAACCACTGCTTGTCGTAGCGGAGGCCATAGTTCAGGGTCAGGCGCGAGGTTACGCGGAATTGATCCTGCACGTACATGCTGAAGTCGCGAATGGTCGTGTCGACCAGCGGATTCCCAAAGCGCTGAGAAAAAGTCTGCCAACGCTTGGCGCCCGTCGTATTGCCGGTCAGATCCTGGGCGAAAGCGGTGAACGTCGGGTACACATATGTGCCGTTCTGGTTGCGAAGAATCACGTTATAGTCGCGAGCGTTGACCAGGTCGCCGCCGAACTTCAACGTGTGCTTGCCGACCGTCCACGTCAGGTTGTCGGCGATCTGGTGTTTGTTCTCCGACGGGTTCAGACGAGGGTAGGCGTC
>Ga0194122_10002683_pt1 | contig 19075 bp, 18 predicted proteins | sample TA2MahCa10mmetaG_FD_155487 | JGI IMG/M metagenome (GOLD analysis project Ga0194122, IMG submission 155487) | Freshwater microbial communities from Lake Tanganyika, Tanzania - TA2015021 Mahale Deep Cast 10m | ecosystem: Environmental > Aquatic > Freshwater > Lake | place: Tanzania: Lake... | reverse complement strand
CGGCCGCTCGGGTCCTTGTACCAGTTGGCGGGAGGGTTCGGGACCCGTGCGGCCGAGGGACCAGCGCCCTGCGGCACCGGCCCACCGACATTGCCGGTGCCCATCGGTGCCGATGAGACCGGCGTGGCGGGTGGCGCGGAGGCTTGCTCTGGGGTCATTCCCGGGTGCGGCGCGATCGCGACACGACCGGCGTGACGGATGAAGGCGTGGATCCAGGACGCGCCGTCGTAGACGATCTCGACGACTTCCCAGCCCTCGCCCGAGCGCTTGGTGAGTTCGGCCGCGAGCATGTGGGGGTTGCGGACCGACTCGGACACGACATCGAAGGTGTACATGGAACCGAGCCTACCTAGATCTCGGTTTGGGGTTGCTCGGTCGGCATGAACCTTGACACAACCCGCTCGAGGACCATCTCAATTCGCGAAACCACGACATCCGTGATGAAGTTGTCCTTCACGTAACTCTGCCCGGAGCGTCCCATTTCCCGCGCTCTCGCGGGATCATCGGTGATCTGCGTCAATCCATCGTGGAACTCCGACTCGTTCCCGTAGAGCAAACCCCCTCCACTTCGTCTCGTCTGGCCGACAAGAACCTCGGACGATGCTGTCGCAAGTGACGGCCTACCTGCGAGCCATGCTTCACAGAGGGCCAGCGAGAAACTCTCGTACGGACTCGGCTGGATCAGCCCGACGCATCCGTGCAGGAGGCTCGACTTGGTCACCTCGTCGACGAAGCCCGTCGAATAGACGCCATCTCCAAGATCCAGGTGCTCGAATTCGACGCTTCGCCCACCGATAGCGAGGAGATTGACATTGCTCATGCGGAGTGCACGCCACGCTTGGAACATCTTCGCAGCCGAGTCGACCCCCTTGGATGGATCAATTCGACCGAGAACGACAAAATATGGATCTTCGGGGATGCCGAGAGTTCTGAGGATCGAGTTTCGATCACTTGGTTCAGCGAGTTCGACTCCGATACCTACGGTGTTCGTTCTTGCTCGACCGCTGAGACGGTTCTGTAGGAGATCCGCCTCTTCCGGCGTGGAGCAGAGAAACTCAGTCACTTGATCCAGTTCTCGGCCGATCAGCCGCATGTAGAACGGGTATTCGTCGTGTGCCGTTGCGTGCATGACGATCGGAACGAGACCATGAAGTGAATCGGTCGCGATCTGCGATGTCGCGTAGAGGTAAGTGAAAGGTATGGCGACGTCGAATTGGAAGCCCCGGGTCCTGAGCCAGGTTCGCGCACCAATCAATGAGGGTCCTTGTTCCCTGAGCCACAGCTTCTCGAGACTTATTGGTGTCGTGTGATTGTGGAAGTCGATCTGCGTGGCAACCCGGTTGAACAGGCCGATGTCTCGTTCCTTTTCCACTGGGAATCGATGCACTAGAACCCCATTGATGACTTCTTCATCGTCATCGAAGTGATCAGCCCAAGTCATGTAGTCCGCAGCGCGGGATGTGACGACATGTACCTCATGTCCACGACGGTGGAGGCTCTCTGCGAGCCAGCGGCAATGTTGCTCCGCACCACCAGCGATCTCGATTCCGTATCGCTGCACAGTGAAGAGAATCTTCATTGCGCGGAAGATTCTTGCTCCACTCGCCAGGTGGAGTCGATGGTCACCATTCCCTCCTCGAAGACCCCATCCTGGGAGACATCAAAGCGGATCGTCTTCTCCCAGTGGTCGAATTCGTGGACCTCCGTCTCATCAGAGAAGACAACCGTGAGGTCATAGGTTCCCTCGAGGAGAGGAAGTGATGGAATCTCGATGTCAACACTCGCGAGACCGGGATCAAGAGATGGTCGGATGTCGCGACGTTGGGTGTTGCATCCCCACACAACCGTTCCGTGAAGATGGGAGATGCGAACACCAATTACGGCTGTGGGTATGAACTCCCCGGCACGGACATTCACTCGGATCGTCAACGGTCGTCGGGTCCGATGAATTGTTGTGTGATCTCCGTGCTCGTTCAGCAGATCCACCGACTCGATAGTCCCGCCTCCTTGCCCCCATTTCTCGCCCAACCCCTCCTCGTTGTGTTCCCTGGCTGAGCGGCTCTGTCCCGAGTACCGCATGATCACATTCGCCGATGATCCCGATTCCTTCACCAATCCCTGCTCGAGCCAGATCGTGGTCTTGCACAGTTTCAGGACATCGCTCAATCCATGGCTGACAAAAATGATGGTCCGTCCGTCCTGACGAAACTGCTCGATCTTCTCGAAGCAACGGTTCTGGAATGATGCATCACCGACGGCCAGCACCTCGTCGATGAGCATGATTTCGGGTTCGACATTGATGGCAACTGCAAAGCCGAGGCGCACAACCATGCCGGACGAGTAGTTCTTGACTGGAGAATCGATGAATCGACCAAGACCCGAGAACTCGATGATGTCATCAAGTCGGGAGTTGACTTCGGTTTTTGTCATCCCGAGTATCGCCCCGTTCAGAAAGATGTTCTCCCGGCCAGAGAGATCGGGATGAAACCCTGCACCGAGCTCGAGGAGTGCTGACAAGCGGCCGTTCACACTGACCGATCCGCGATCTGGCTGCAGAATTCCGGCCAGACACTTCAGAAGCGTGCTCTTTCCAGATCCATTGGCACCGATGATGCCCGTTGTGCTTCCCTCGGGCACTTCGAAGGAGACCCCCTTGAGAGCCCAGAATTCCTCGTACCTCGCCCGGCGTCCGCGCAGTACGGTCGACTTGAGGTACTGGTTCTTCTCTTGGTAGAGACGAAACACCTTGTGCACGTCATTGACGACAACTGCTAGGACCACTTCGGAGTCCCTCCATCAGTCGGATCAACACATGCGACCACGGCGCTTCTCATCGGACGAATGATACCCTGCAGTGGAGTATTGATCAGTAGAAGCAAACCGAGATGCCGATGAACCACGACGACGATCCTCTCTACGCGCGAATTCAAGACCGGGCTGCGAGTGCGGCGGAGAACCTTCCCGCAGGGTTCTCCGAGGAACTGGAAGGTTCGTTCACGCAGATCATGAGGGAGTCTCACCGTGAGCGGAGAGTCCACGACGAAGAACTTCTCGCGTTGATCGAGGTCACCAAGATCAAGTTGAACTCACAGCGTTCGGGAGCTCCGATTGAGTCTCGCCTCCCGGGTGGTCGGTTACTTCATCGTGCAGCAAAGAGAGTGGTTGCGCGACATATTGTGCACCTCAGCAATCAAATTCAGGAAATTCTCGTTGCACAGGAGCAGTTGATTGAGACGCTCGCCGCCCGATTGATGATCATGGAGAAACGTGAAGCCAGGCTCATAACTGATCTGACTCAGCACGTGATCGACCGGCTGACGATGCTCGAGCGCGTGGAATCGGAACTCGCCTCCATCCGGGATGGAATGTCTACGACTGATGGGTCCACTACGAAGTGACCCGACAGATCATCCAAGTACTCGCGGGTGCCTCCGAGGGCGATGCGATCACGAATATGGCACTCAGGATGGTCTCTGGACTCTCGCGGTTGGGAAGCGCCCGTACGTTCTCAGTTCATGAGCCTCCAGAATCAATGAGGACAATCGTTGAACCACTTGAAGATGCGCCACTGGGACGTCGTGAAGACATCCTCGTGTATCACTTGAGTTATGGAAATCCTGATCTGACGAGATTTGTTCTGCGTTGGCCAGGTCGCCTCGTCGTGATGTATCACAATGTGACCCCTGTCGAACACTTCCTGGACCTTGATGAACAGTTCGCAATGGGCTTGGCGTGGGGTCGGGAGGAGGTTCGAATTCTGGCCGACCGAACCGACCTCGCCTTCGCCTGCTCTGAATTCAGTGCAAGGGACCTCCGAATTGCCGGGTATCGCAATGTCACGACCGAGGCCGTGGGGGTTGATCCACGTCGGTTGGATGACCTTGATCTCGACACAGAGTTGGTCAGAAAGCTGGACTCTTGGAGCCCCGAAGGGTACGTCGTCAGCGTGGGGCAACTGTTGCCCCACAAGCGGCACGACCTATCCGTTTCGGTTGCACATGCACTAAGGACGTATCTTCGCCGTGACCTCGGAATGGTCATCGTCGGACGCACCAGGCACGAGGGTTATCTGGAGGCACTCGTGAGTCACATTGATTCACTTCCGGACATCAGGGTCACCATTCTCGGTCTCGTATCAGACAGAGAATTGGCAACGTTGTACCGAACCTCTGTTTGCTACTTGAACATGAGCGATCACGAGGGCTTTGGTATCCCGCCGCTGGAAGCGATGTCGTGTGGAGCTGCAGTGGTCGTGCGCGACAATGGAGCTCTTCTGGAAACCGTTGGAGATGGAGGTTTGGTCCTCCCGAACAGCTGGGGTCCAGACCGAATCGCAGCGGCTGTTGCTGAAGTGGTCGGTGACGATGATCTACTGGGTGAACTCAGACGAAGAGGTCAGCGTCGTGTCAGAACGTTTGATGTTGACAGGTCCGTGAGTCAGTTCGTTGCTCAGGTGGAGCAGATCCTCTGAATATCAGGACCGGCGGACCACAATTGCGACATCTCCGGGTCCACCGAGCTTGAGGGCAACTCTGAGCAAGAAATCTCTGGTTTTTTCGGAGAGCTCGTCAAAATCGGGTGTGCCTGGCTCGCTCGCGGAATTCAACCTCTGGATTGGAGTGAAGTCGCGGTGTTGGAGGAGGAAATCGAGGACAGCGGGATGAAGTGGGCGGGTGTGGGTTGGATCGATCCAGAACGACGAAGCTCCGACAGTGAGATTCTCAACATTGGGGACCTCCACGATGATGAATCCGCCATCCGTGACGACGCGTCGACACTCATCGAGTGTGGAGATGAGAATGCCAAGGGGAAGGTGTTCGGCAACTTAGAACATGGTGATCCCAGATGCGCACCGGTCTCCGAATTGCCCGAGCACAGCCGGAAGTTCACCGTGGAGAACATCAAGACCCTTCTGCCGCACTCTCGCACGGAGACATTGTTCCCGTCGGTTCCTCGTCCGGGAACTCCAGCATCCCGTGGTACTTCGAGCCACTCACCGCGACCCCAACCTGTGTCGAGGACGGGCGAGCTGAGATTCTCTGGAATGACGTTGAGAAATGATGACATTCGATCCTTGATGGCGGCCTCTGAGCTACGAAATGCATGTTCCAAGAAGGCGTAGAGGTGTTCGTCGATCGTGTGATCACGGTGTGACATTTCTGATGTCGCCACCGCTTGCTCAGTCATCCGTGGCTCGGGATCAGCCGCCAGTCTGATTCACCTCGAAACTTCTGCTTCGGATGAACGAAGCCGCTTCTCCAGATCGGCGTGAACCTCGCTTGTACGTAGTTCGACAAACTTGATGATCTCTGCTTGAGTTGTTGCAAGCCGAGTCTCTATGAGACGAGCTGACTCCAGGAGATCCTGTCGGCGGGCCAAGTTCCGCTCAGCTTCGCTTGGTCTCTGCTCAGTAGTGAGTCTCGAGACGACTTCTTCAAGTTCTGCGACACGGCCCGAGAGACCGCAAAGTCGGCGGAGGAACTCTATTATGCGCCGAATCAACGGGACCCTAGTTCCGTCCACCGCCATCTCCCCCGGTGGGATCTCCGGTGCGCACGAGTCGGTCGACATCGAGACCCGCGGTGGGGCCATCGAAGACGATGCGCCCGTCCCGCAACGCCACGACGCGTTGTGTCGTGCCGACGAAGCCCAGTTCATGCGTGGCAACCACGAGGGTTGCGCCGTGGTCGTGGGCGCCGCCCAGCAGGGCGAGCAGTGCCTCCTTGCCCGAGGAGTCGAGCCCGACGAACGGTTCATCGACCACCATCACCTCGAACGGGCGAATGAACCCGAGCGCGAGAGCCGACTTCTGCTTGAGCCCGCGGCTGAAGCGGTTCGGCATCTCGTCAGCGCGCTCGTAGAGACCGAGCATGCCGAGAAGATCGGCGGCGTGCTGCTCCCACTCGGTCACTCCGTGCAGCCGCGCCACGTAGTCCAGGTGCTCCCACAAGGAGAGGTCGTCGTAGAAGGTCGGCTGGTCGGCGACGTAACTGACAGCGGCGCGCGCGGCGAGCGAACCGGCCGGGTGACCACAGATGGTGGCCGATCCCGCTGTCGGTTCGAGCAGTCCCACTGCCATGCGCAGCAGTGTCGTCTTGCCGCTGCCGTTGTGACCGATGAGCGCGACGCGCTCGCCACGACCGACCGACAACGTCACGGGGTCCAGCGCGGGGGCATCGCCGTACGACTTGGCGAGATCGACGACATCGAGCGCGCCGGGCTCGTGCGGCGCTGCACCCGGGTGCGACGACGCGGTCGTGTCACCCGAGGATGCGGTGGTGATGCGCGGCGCGCGCGGGTTGCGGGCCATCAGGGGCCTCCGGTGGTGGATGACGGCGCGGAACCGGTGCGGCTCTCGCGTTGCGCGGCGGCGAACCACTTCTTGATTGCGTCGCGCTGGCGCACCCACCCACCCACGAGGCTGAGTAGGAGCGCGACCGCGATCACCGAACGCAGGAGATTCGTCCATGGCGTGGGCAGGCTCTCGCGCACCGCGATCACCGGCAGACACCCGACCACTGCGACCGCGGGCGGGAGGGCGTTGCGCAGCACCGTGCCCATGCCGTTCATCTCGGGCGGCAGATAGAGGCCCTGGTTCGCGTTGTCGACGGGGTCGGGTGCGCCAGCCATCGCATTGATCGTGGCGCCACCAAGGCCGGCTCCGGCCGCGGCGAGGCCGAGCACGAGTGCCACCGGCACGGTGACCCAACCCGGCTCGAGCGCGACGGCGACAACGGCGCCGAGCACCACGAAGGGCACGGCCCCGAGAGCCGGCGCGACGAGGTGGCGCGTGTAGAGGCGCGAACGCTCGATCGGGAGGGCATCGGTGCGGTCGGGTTGGTCGATCTCTTGGGAGAGTGGCTCGACGAGCTCGAGACCGAGCAGGAACATCGCAAGTCCCGCCACCACCACCAGCGGTGTGGTGCCACGATGGGCGCCGACAAGAGCGGCGGACGAGATGACGGCTGCGAGCGCCATGCGCACGATGCGGCGCAGTGGGAACCGGGCGAGGCTGCGCAGTCCGCGAGCGACCAGGATGTTGCGCTGCGCCAGCGAGGGAACCGGGAACCAGGGCGCGGTGCGCATGTGTTCGTGACCGAGGCTGCGGCGCAACAGGATCACGGTGCGCAGATCCTGCAGTGTGACGGCAAAGCGAAGTTGTGCCACGAGCGCACTGCGGCGCACGAGAGCCTCGAGCGACAGCCGGCCGACTCCCCACAGTGCGGCCGCGGCGACAGCGAGGAACCCTGCCACCCAGACAAGATCGATGGGGTGCACGCGGTGCCACCACAGCGACACCGAACCGATCGCATCGAAGGGTCCGCTCGCGTCGGAGCCTGACATGAGCACGGCCACCTGCCAGCCGATGAGGGCGTATCCGAGCGCAGTGGCAGCGAGACGCGGCAGGTGCGTCACGTGCACGACGAGTGCCGCGACCACCCATGCAGCACCGATCAGTGCACCCGCCAAGGCACCCCACAGTGCCCACCCGACGAGTGAGGGGTGGTCGGGCACGCGACGGCCGAGGAGTTGGTTCGCGGTGCCGCCAGCGAGCGCACCGGCGAAGGCCATCGCACGCAGGCGCTGCCACGCGGGCCGTCGCAGCACGGCCGCCCGCGGCACCGGGGCGAGCAGTGCATGCACGACCTCGGCCGACTCGATGGAGAGCGGTCCGCCCTGTGCCCCGCTGCGCAGACCCAGGAACACCACCCCGGCGGCCACGAGACCCACCACGTGGGGTGTGTGGCGGTACAGATTCTCGACCGAGGCGGCCGAGAGCGGATCGTCGCCGACCAAGCCCGAGGCCCACAGGATCGCACCGCCACCGAGGAACGCCGTCAGATAGACGCGGTAGAGCGCCTCGAACCAGTCCATGTCCTGCACGCGGTGGCGCCGGCGGTGCGTGCGCATCTCGCGCAGTGCATCGACACCAATGGTGGGACTTGTCACATGGTCAAGTGTGCCACCGGCGGACAAGAATGAAGACATGGGAGCCGACGCCGCGCAGGTGTTCAGTGCCCTGCTCGCACTGGCCGCGCTCGCCGGAGCAGCGGTGACTCTGGTTGCACTCGTCGTGTCGCGCACCGGCGCCGGCTGGGCCCTCGAGGTGGTGCGCATGGTGCGCGAGACCGGCCTGTGGTTGGTGGCCGTGGTGACGGCCGGTGCGATGGTGGGCAGCCTCTGGTTCAGCGAGTCGGCGGGGTACGTGCCGTGCACGCTGTGCTGGTACCAGAGAATCGCGATGTTCTCCCTCGCGGTGCTGTCGTGCGTGGCCGCGGTGCGGCACGATCGGAACTTCGCGGTGTACGCGATCGTGGGCGCGTCGGTCGGCCTCGTTGTGTCGACGTACCACTACCTGATCGAGTGGTTCCCGCGATTGGACCGGGGTGCGTGCTCGGTGGATGTGCCGTGCAACACGGTGTGGTTCCGCGAGTTCGGGTTCGTGACGCTCGCCTTCATGGCGGGGTGTGCGTTCATCGCAACGATCGTGTTCTCGGCCGTGGTGCGCGGCGGGAACCGCGAGCAGGGAGGTCCCGATGGGCGATCAATCGCGACGTCGTGAGGGTGAACCGCGCTCGGCCACCCGGGTGGTCATCGGAGCCGTGGCGGCAGTGGTGATCGCAGCGGCCGCGGTCGCGATCGGCTCCAGTGTCGTCTCTGACTCTGGCGCCGGTGCCCCGCCAGCGGACCAGAGTGGCACCACGGGTGAGTTCCAACCGGTGACAGTGGTGGGTGCCCCCCTCCAACCACGTGGCGATGGGGATGCAGACCCGGCGGCCGGTGTCGAGGCACCGACGCTCACCGGCAAGGACTTTCGCGGGCGCGAAGTGGTGATCGACCCGGGCAGCGACGCCAGACCCACGATGTTGGTGTTCCTTGCGCACTGGTGCCCGCATTGCAACCGCGAGGTGCCACAGTTGTTGGAGTGGCGCGAGAAGGGTCTGGTACCCGAGAACCTGCGCGTGGTGGGCATCCCCACGGCGTCGCGCAACGATCGGTCGAACTGGCCCCCGAGCGAGTGGTTGGAGGGGTTCGGGTGGCCATGGGAGGTGCTCGCCGACAGCGACACTCGGGAGGCCGCCGAGGCGTACGGCGTGGACGGGTTCCCGTTCGTCGCTTTGATCGATGCGCTGGGGAATGTGAAGACGCGCTGGTCGGGCGAGCGGGGCGTCGCTGGCATCACCCAGCAGGTGGACGAGGCACTCGGTCGCCTCTAGGCGCGACGAGGCAGTCGATAATCCCCCCGAGCGGGTGGCGCGTGCGCCCTAGCCTCTCTAGCCGTGACCACCGTGCGCCGTGTCGGCTTCTTCGGGCCCTTCGGGACCTTCACCGAGCAGGCCCTGCTGACCCAGCGCGACCTCGCATCGACCGACTTGGTGCCCTACCGCACCGTGCCCGATGTGCTGGATGCGATCGCAGCCGGTGACATCGATGCGGGCTTCGTGCCGATCGAGAACTCGATCGAGGGCACGGTCAACTTCACCCAGGACGCACTGATCTTCGATTACGACCTCCTCATTCAGCGCGAGGTGGTCCTCGACATCGAGCACTGTCTGCTGGTCGCCCGTGGTACCCCGCTCGCCGACATCACGACCGTGCTGTCGATCCCGGTGGCAACCGCCCAGTGCGCCGCATGGTTGCGCACCTCGTTGCCCGATGCCGATGTGCAGGCGGCGAACTCGACGGCGGATGCGGCGCGCCTCGCCGGGGAGAAGTCCGCGGCGGGTGAGCGCGGGATCGCGGCCCTCGCACCGGCGAATGCGGCTGCGCTGTACGGGCTCGAGGTGGTGGCGCGCGACATCGCCGACCATGCCGGCAACCAGACGCGGTTCGTGCTGATCGCACGGGAGGGGATCCCCGCACCCACCGGCCACGACAAGACCGGGCTCGTCGTGTTCCAGCGCGCCGATGAGCCCGGCAGCCTGATCTCGATCCTGCAGGAGTTCGCCGCACGACGGATCAACCTGTCGTTGTTGTCGTCGCGGCCGACGAAGGCCGGTGGTCTCGGCGACTACTGCTTCATCATGTACGCCGATGGCCACATCGCCGACGAGTTGATGGCCGACGTGCTGCGCGACTTGCACGCCAAGCAGGGGGGCGTCAAGTTCCTCGGGTCGTATCCCGCGGCCGGTGGTGCCGCGCACACCGCGCGTGAGCATGCCGATGAGCGGTGGCGTCAGGCTGACGACTGGGTCGAGGACCTGCGCCGGCAGATCCCGCGCTGATCGCGGCCAGGTGCACCACCGCTAGCGTTGTTCCCGGAACGGTGGCAGAGCGGACAAATGCACCCGCCTTGAAAGCGGGAGGCCCGAAAGGGTCCGGGGGTTCGAATCCCTCCCGTTCCGCTGTGTGAGACGCCTCGCGCGGCGCGTCGCTGGGCCCGTCGCGGTGCTGCGGAGCCGCGGAAAATTCCCGGCAGTACACTCCACTGCTCCCGGGAGAGGTGCCAGAGTGGCCGAATGGGGCGCCCTGCTAAGGCGTTGTCCGTCTTCAAGCGGACCGTGGGTTCAAATCCCACCCTCTCCGCCACATGAACAGATTCGTGTGCGGCCGGCGACGGCTGTCGACGGCGACCTTGGTGGTCGCAGGGGTGCTGGCAACAGCAGTCCCCGGAGGGGTCGGTGCGGCACCCTCTCCGCTGTGGACCCCGGGCACGAGCTCGTCGACCCCGGTCGATGTCCGCGCGGAGCGCGCTGCCAAGACGTGCACCAAGACCTACACCGCGGTCACGAACGACTCGTGGTGGCGCATCGCATCGAAGGTGAAGGTGACGCTGAAGGAACTGCTGGTTGCGAACGGTGCCCAGTCGTCACGGATGATCCTGATCGGGGACGTCCTGTGTCTTCCGAAGAGCGCGGTGACCAGAGAGCAGACACGTGGTTTGTCGCTCAAACCCCCGGAGAGGCGCCACACCAAGGCGGCATCGGAGAAGGTGATCCGCGAGATCTTCCCCGACCAACTCGAGAACCGGGCGGTGGCCATCGCCAGACGCGAGAGCAAACTGAACGCGGCGAATTGGAATTGGTGCTGCATCGGGCTGTTCCAGATCAATTGGTGGAGCCACAAGTCGTGGCTGAAGGCCGAGGGCATCACCGAGCCCGAGCAGTTGCTGAACGCTCGCACCAATGCCGAGGTCGCCTGGATGGTCTACAAGCGGGCGGGTGGCTGGGGCCCCTGGGAGTGAGCGCCCGCCGGGTGGTGCGCTCTGGTGGTGCATCGCGGAGCGCGGGATAGGATCACACTTCTACAACAGGCGCTCGTAGCTTAATGGATAGAGCATCTGACTACGGATCAGAAGGTTGGGGGTTCAAGTCCCTCCGAGCGCGCCAGTGGAGACCCGCGCGAGACGGCGGCGCCCGGATCGCCCGGATCGCCTGGAATCCTTCCCACACGGTGCCCGCGTGACCGGGTGCCCGGGTGTCTCGGCAACAATCGGGGTGTGAAACGAGCCGCCTGTCTCATCCTTGTCGTGTCCGTGGCCCTGTGCGTGGGATCCGTTGCCACAGCACATGATCCGATCATCCTCACCGACGATCAAACAGTGCCCGAGGCGGGACCGTTTCTCCCGGACGGCACCATCTCGTTCGCGCTCTACGGCTCGTTCGCCAAAGCGGGCGAGACGCGTGGCCTGCGAGCCCGATTCGCCGAGGGGGACAGGCTCCACGTGTCCCTGCTCATTCCTGATCGTGCTCCCGAGAATGCGTTGTTGGACGGCGAACTTCCGCGGCTCGAGATCCTCGAACCCAACGGTGAGTCGACGACTCACGTCCCAGACCTGCGCCGCAAGTTCGCCGAGCCCTTCACGGGAACGAACTACATCGAATTGATCGACCTCGTCGGCAGGGCGAGTGAGGGTGTCTACTCGATCACGGTCATTGGTGGCAGAGCAGCACGATTCACCGTGTCGGTGGGCGACACAGAAACATTCGGAACCCCGGTGGAGGGAGTGACAGATCGAGCCGCCGGCATCGGCGGTGTCATGGAGTGGTACGAGGGAGACAGTTTCGCCGGAGACGTCACTTCGGGCCCCGCTTCGACCACCGACGTGAATGAGGGACCAGTCGATCCGGTGCAGGACTCTGCCGTTGCCTCCGGGCAGACGACCTCTGATGAATCCACGAGATCAGGCCGACAAATCGTCGTCGTGGTTCTTGTCGCCCTGTCATTCGGTGTGTGGAGGATCAGCCGAATGATCCGAGGACGAAGCACGAGATCGTCGACGCACTGATCTTCGCCGAACCTGAGCGGTTCCTAGTCGGTGGTTCTGGTGTTGTGGGAGACTCGGCGCCAATGATGAGACGTCGAGAGGCCCTCGTTGCGGTGTCTGTTGTGGTGGCCGTGGTCGTGCTCGCGGGGTGCGGGTCCCCCGCCCCCGACACCGCCACGGTGGTGCCCGAGCCCAAGACCGCGGTCCAAGTGTCTGCCCAGCGCCGCCACACCTGCGTGCTGACAGCCAAAGGCGAGGTGGAGTGCTTCGGGTTGAATGAGGCCGGTCAGCTGGGAGATGGCACCGATCAGAACCGTGGCACCCCCTCGAGAGTTGTCTTTCCCGAGGGCGTGCGGATCGCCGCGCTCTCCACGGGGATTGCCGATCACACCTGTGCGATCGATGCCGAGGCACACGTGTGGTGCTGGGGTCTGAATGTCTTCGGCCAACTGGGCACGCTCGATCTCGGCAACCGCACCGAGGCCACCCGGGTGCGCGCGCTCGATGTCCCAATCACGGCTGTGGTGACGGCCGAGCAACTCACATGTGCGCTCGACGCGTCCGGAGTGGTGTGGTGCTGGGGGAACAACAACAACTACACGCTCGGCCAGGTGACCGAGCGTGTGGTGGGGGTGAACAAACCGGGTTCGATCGTGCCGATCCGGGTGCCGGGGCTCGGGCGCGTGGCGCTGCTGCGCGCGGGAGGGAACCATCTCTGTGCGCTCGAGGACACCGGCACGGTGAAGTGCTGGGGCGACAACAAGTTCGGCCAGTTGGGGATCGGGAACGCCGATCAGACGATTGAGCCCCGAGCCACGGTCGATGTGGGCGGCACGGTGGTCGACCTCGCGCTCGGCCAGTCGCACTCGTGCGTGCTGCTCGAGGATGGTCGTGTGCGGTGCTGGGGCGCGAATCAACACGACCAGCTGGGCTTCGAGTCCGAGTTGGTGCCCGGTGAGGTGCCCTTCACCACCGCGCCGGGAGCCGGGGTCGCACTCGGTGCTCCGGCGACGACCCTGGTGGCTGGCCGGTACTTCGTGTGCGCCACGACGAGCGACGGAGTCTTGCGCTGCTGGGGTCAGATCCGCGGCGATGTCGACGCGACGAACGTGGTCACCGTCGACGAGGACCGTTCCGTGCCGTTCGCGATCGAGGGGGCGACGGGCGTGACGGCGGTCGATGCCGGGTCACGGCACCTCTGTTGGCTCGCGGCGACTGGTCCGCTCGTGTGCGCGGGCAACGACGATGTCGGTCAGTTGGGGGACGGACCGGGTGATGCGGGACTCCTCGTGGCACGGGTGGTCGTGGGCTACGGGGCCTGACCCGGCGGGGAGCGCCGGGACCACTCTCCACTACTGTTGGCATCATGAGTGACACAGGGGACACTGGCGCAGCGCCGGACGATGTGGTCGCCGCAGCTGCGGCCGCGGCCGCGACAGAAGCCGTGGCGGCCTCTGCGACGGCCGAGAGGCGCCGCTGGTGGCAGCTGATGCGCTATCTGCGACGCGAGGGCGAGAGGCGCGATCGGTCCAACATGATCAATGCGTTGGTCACGATCTTTTCCTCTGCGATTGTCGCCTTCACCGCGACCTGGGCCACGATGAGCTCGACGGACAAGAACATCACTGAGACGCGGCGCGGTTCACGCGTGGACGCACTCGTGGAGCAGTGGTCGGTGTCGATCGCCGATGCATCGTCTGCCGTCGAGTTGATCGGCCAGCGTGCGAACGACCTGTGGGCGTTCGCGGCCGCGATCGAGCAGGAGGGGGTGATCCTCGAGGAGGCTCTCGTCAACGAGGCGAAGAAGGAGACCGACTACCAGAAGGTGCGCAAGGAGATCGCATTCTCGAGCGCCAAGGCCGGTCTTGTCTCATCGGTGAACACGAATGTGTGCCTCGACAAGTTCCTCGCGTTCCTCGACACGTGGCAGAACGCCCTGAACTGGACGAGATCGACCCTGCAGATCCCCGAGAATTTCGAACAGGGGGTGCTGGCGGTCTCGGCGCAGTTCGAGAACCAGAAGTTGCTCACCTCCGCGATGTCGACGATCCGTCTCCTGGCGCGCACGGAACTGGAGACGGGTGGCACCGACTCCTCGGTGGAGTGCGGCATTCAGGAAGAGGAAAAGCTCTGGACGACGCTCGTGCCCTCTGAGGCGGCCGCAGAGAGTTGACCCGCTCATTGTGAGCGACTCGGTCCGACCCCCAATCCCAACGCAACCCTCCGGCGGTGCGGCGGCCGGGTTGTGGCGCGACTTCGCGGTGCACCTGGCGTTGTGCACCATCGCTCTCACCCAACCGCTCCTGCAGCTCTACGGCGGCAATGTCACCATTTTCGTGGCCGCCGAACTGGAGGGTTGGTCGATCCTGTGGTTCGCGGTGCTCTTGGCCCTCGTGCCGGCGGTGGTGATGTCGACCATCGAGGCGATCGCACAAGGGCTCTCTGCGCGCGCGGGTCGGGTCGTGCATCTCGCTTGGGTCTTCCTCGGGCTGTGGGCGGCGTGGTCCGTGGTGCTGCGCTCGGTGAACCTCGGTGCGTGGCCCATGGATGCCGCGTTCACCGCGCTGCTGGGGGCAGCGACCACGGTGGTGTACGCGCGCACGGGGCTGATCCGCACGTGGCTCGCGTACTTCTCACCCTTCTCGGTGGCGGTGGTGGCGTTGTTCGCGGTGTCGGCGAACGCGGTGATCTGGCCGCCCGATGTCGAGGTGATCGCGGTGACCACGACCGTGCCCACCTCGACCGTGCCCAGTGCCGAGCCCGGAATCGCTCCCGCGGATGTGAGCGTGGTGTGGATCGTGCTGGACGAGGCGCCTCTGTTCCCGCTGGTGACGACGTCGGGCACGATCAACGCCGCTCGGTTCCCGGGGTTCGCGGCACTGGCCGAGTCGAGCACCTGGTACCGGAACGCAACCGCGATGTCGCAGTCGACCCACCATGCGGTGCCGGCGATGATGTCGGGCAAATGGGCGAGGTCGAACATCGCCCCGGTGCTGGCGAACTGGCCGAAGAACATCTTCACGCTGATGAACGGGCGCCTGTCGATGGATGGCCACGAGGTGGCGACTGCGTTGTGCCCGAAGAAGCTCTGCGCACGGGTGTCGGTGACCGGCGGCGAACACATCGCAAACCCCGGTGAGGTGCCCCCGCCTGGAGTCTCCATGGGGCCGACGACCACCTCGACGACCACGACGCTGCCTCTGCAACCCTCGGCAGTGTCGCGGTGGTCGGGGTTCCTGCGTGACACGCGGGTGGTGCTCGGCCACCGGATCCTGCCCGAGGGTCTGCGCGAGCGTCTGCCCCCGATCGACGAGGGCTGGGGGAACTTCGGCAATGACGATGCCCGTGTGAACGCTTCTGACGAGGAGCCGGTGACCGGCACACCCGCCGGCGCGACCACGACCACACTTTGGCGCACCGAGGAACAATTCGAGAAGGCGAATTCGACCACCGGTCGGGAGTGGGAAGAGGGCGGACCGATGTCGCAGGTGCCGGTGATCGAGGGTGTGATCGCGCGCGCCGCGCGCGCCGATCGCCCCACCCTGCACTTTGCCCACGTGCTCCTGCCGCACCGGCCGTGGATGCTCGCGCCCGACATGCGACGCTCGCGCGCACTGCCCACCGACAAGCGAAGCAACCTGATCGTGGACCGTGTGCGCGACGAGTACCAGGCGCACCTGATGCAGTACGCCGCAACCGACACCATCATGGCCGATCTGGTGACGACGCTGAAGAAGTCCGCCAACTGGGACCGGACACTGCTCATCGTGACGGCCGACCACGGCATCACCTTCGAGACCGGGGAATCCAAGCGCAAGACGATCGACCCGACCGCCAAGGGCACGCTCGAGGACATCTACCGCGTGCCGATGTTCGTGAAGTACCCCGGTCAGTCGGCGCCCAGGGTCGTGGATTGTCCCGTCGCGGGGGTCGATCTTCTACCCACGGTGATCGGCGTGACGGGGATCGACCCGGGGTGGGAGTTGCGGGGACACGACCTGAGCAGGACCTGCCCCCGCCGCTCGTCGCGGTCCATCGTGTGGCCCGATGGCACGGCGACCCTGTCCACCGGGTTCCCCGCCGTGGTCGAGAGAGCCCGACGCTACGACGAGTGGGTCGACGCCGAGGGCGATGTCGATGACATCGTGCGGGCGGGTCTGCACGGGTCACTGGTCGGTAGTCAAGTGCCCTCTGCTGTCATCGAGGATCCCGCGGGACAGTGGCGACTCGACAAACCCGCGGACTTCCGCAAAGTGGGCTCGAGAAGGTTCGAGCTGGTGCCCACTCTCGTCGAGGGGTCGTTCACGGCATCGCGCGACATCGCCGCTGACGAGGAGGGCTTGCTCGTGGTGGACGGTCACTTCGTGGGTGCTGTGTCAGAACTTGCGGGATTGAGGGCGGGAGAGACCACGAACTTCCGGTCCACGTTGCTGTCGCGGCTCATCGCACCCGGGTCGCACACGGTCGAATTGTGGTTGGCAAGTGGCTCGGACCCGACGGTGTCTCTCGTCCGTGTGCCCAAATCGTGAAAGACAGCCAGGCCGGTCAGAGTCGCACGGGACCTGCCCTCCTTGTAAGGGAGATGCTCTAGCCAACTGAGCTAAACGCCCCAAAACCTTACCTGTCTTGGTTGTGTCCTCATGCTATCGCCAGCATGTGACGCGAAGGAGGGGCTCTCGCAGTCACCCAACCATTGTCCTTATCCAAGGCACATCTCTCATGATGAAGAAGATGAGTCGCACCACGTGGCGAAGAATTCACATGTTGTCCTACCCGCTATACGGAATCATTATCATTCACGAATAAACGCGGGAGGTGATGTGGGTACCCCGTTGTATACCGGAGTCGCTATGGCGCTTGCTATGACAGGAACAGCGGTCGGCGGAATTCGATTTGTCGCCGGCCGATCAGTCGACCGCCGGAAACGAACAAAAAGCACTTAAGCCGTTGCCAACTTCTTGCGACGACGACGTGCAGGAATTGCCAGTGCGACGAACACTGCGATGCCGAGCGTTGCATAAATAATCGCACTGATTGCAGAGTTTCCATTGTTGCCAGAACCGACAATGAAACCAACCGTCACGGTGCTTTCGCTTCCAGTGAACGACATGGTCTTTAACACAAGGCGATGGCGACCATTGTCGACGTCACCAGGAATTCCAAATCGCGCAGAGAAGGTTCCATCTTCAGAAATGCTTCCCTGGCCAATCTGAATTGGCGTTGAGAACATCCAAATATTGATGTCGAAGTTAGGACGCGCACCAGATACTTGAACGTCAACAAGGTCACCTTCCTCTGCGTTGATGTTTCCATCAGCATCAAGTGGAACAACCGAGCCGTCGCCACTCACGATCTGGAGTACGAGATCCAACTCTGCGCTGGTGATCTTGTATGAGTTGTTGACACGGGCAATCGTGAGAGGAGTTGCTTCACCATTCACCAACATCACAGCCTCACCTGGATCAGCCAACGGGGCATCCGGCGCGGGAACCGTGGTGGATGATGACGTTGACGATGTCGAACTCGTGGAAGAAGTTGTCGTGGATAGTGCAGTCTGAGGTGGCGCCGCCAAAGTAGATGCCGTTGACGGCGATCTCCGCTGCCTCGTGGAAGAAGTTGTCGTGGATAGTGCAGTCTGAGGTGGCGCCGCCAAAGTAGATGCCGTTGCTTCTCGTGGAACTGTCGTTGTTACCGCTGGTGCTGCAAGCGTTGTTGCCTGCACGGTTGTTGTCGGTGCAGCGGTTGTTGATGTCGTTGCAGCAGTAGTAGTTGGTGCCAACGTCGTCGTCGTTGTCGTGGTTGTTGTTGTTGTCGTAGTAGTAGTCGTTGTTGTCGTGGTTGTCGTGGTTGTCGTTGTCGCTGTTGTCGTTGTTGTTGTCGTAGTAGTAGTCGTTGTTGTCGTGGATGGCGTGAGCGAAGCAGTACAAGTAGACGCCGCAGTTCCAGCGGGCCAAACAATCTCGATACAGCCTGAAGTGATGCCGGATGCCAATGAATATGCGGTGGACGAAGTTGACACTGGATCGGCATAACTTGAGCCGCCGCCGCCACCGCCGCTGTTGCATCCGCCGCCGCCGCCGCCGCCGCCGTAATAGCCACCGCCGCCGCCTGACCCTCCCGGGTGGTTGATTCCTCCTCGGCCTCCTACTCCGAGCGAACCCGACAATCCACTGTTGGTATAACAACCGCCTCCGGCGGCTGCGCCTCCCGCGCCGCCAGCTGACTGTGTACCTCCACGACCACCTTGAGCATTCGTACCATCAGAAGATGCCCGCAATGCGTTGCTCCCGTTTGGAGTACCTCCATCGCCTCCGTTAGCAGGTGCGGACCCACCGCCGCCGCCAGCAACCACAACGCGATCAGCAAGTGCACTACCGCCGCGGCGGACATCCGACGCTCCGCCGCCACTTGCCGACCACCAGTTAGTGCTTGAACCAGCGCCGCCTCCGCCACCGAATGTCGTCGAGGTTGCCTGGTTTTGTCCGGCTGCTCCAACGACGAGTGTGAGAACTTCGCCGGGAGTCACAGCCAACACAGTGCGGACGTAAGCGCCTTTCCCGGGAGAGCCGTGGTCGTACGGGTTGGATCCACCACCGGCGCCTCGAACGTAAAGCTGAATTTCAGTAACACCAGAAGGAACCGTAAAAGATTGATTAGCCCCCGTTGATGCAAAGCCAACAGCACCAGCGGCTCTGACCGGCGAAACTGAACCGCCGAAACTCACGACGAGAAAGGCGGCGACCAGCATCACGGGAAGAGTGATACGAGCCAAGACCGACGGGGAAACTGACCGTGGCGCCATACTAAAAGTCTATCAACCCACTCGGAGGAAAGACATATCCCCACATCGAACGTGTGACAGTGGTG
>Ga0194122_10002681_pt1 | contig 19082 bp, 18 predicted proteins | sample TA2MahCa10mmetaG_FD_155487 | JGI IMG/M metagenome (GOLD analysis project Ga0194122, IMG submission 155487) | Freshwater microbial communities from Lake Tanganyika, Tanzania - TA2015021 Mahale Deep Cast 10m | ecosystem: Environmental > Aquatic > Freshwater > Lake | place: Tanzania: Lake... | reverse complement strand
GCAGCGCCCGGCTCAGGGGGTAGGGGATGGGCGTGGCGGCGGCCTGATCGGAAGCCATCGGCCTGGAGCATCACAATCGGATCACCATGATCACTGCTTCACTGATCGCTGCTTCTCCCCCGCAGGCCCCGCTGCAGTTGCCGGGCAATGGCACCACGCGCACCCTGCGCTGCCGCGTGCTGCAGTCGCCGCTGGCGGGGGTGAGCGATCGCATCTTCCGGGCCCTAGTGCGCCGCTGGGCCCCCGATGCCCTGCTGTTCACCGAGATGGTGAACGCCACCAGCCTGGAGCTGGGCTTCGGGCTGCAGAAGGTGGAGGAGCTCTCCAGCGAAGCCGGCCCGATCGGCGTGCAGCTGTTTGATCACCGCCCCGCCGCCATGGCCGAAGCGGCCCGGCGCGCCGAAGCCGCCGGCGCCTTTCTGATCGACATCAACATGGGCTGCCCGGTGAAGAAGATCGCCAAAAAGGGCGGCGGCAGCGGCCTGATCCGCGACCCCGAGCTGGCGGCCCGCATCGTGGACACCGTGGCCGCGGCCGTGGCGATCCCGGTGACCGTGAAGACGCGGCTGGGCTGGTGCGGCAGCGACCTCGCCCCCGTGGCCTGGTGCCAGCAGCTGGAGAGCGCCGGCGCCCAGCTGCTCACCCTGCACGGCCGCAGCCGCGAGCAGGGCTTCAAGGGCCAGGCCGACTGGGGTGCCATCGCGGCGGTGAAACGGGCGCTCTCGATTCCAGTGATCGCCAACGGCGATGTGAACAGCCCGGAGGATGCGTTGCGCTGCCTGGCGGAGACCAACGCCGATGGGGTGATGGTGGGCCGGGGCACCATGGGCGCCCCCTGGCTGGTGGGCCAACTCGATGCGGCCCTCAGCGGCCGGCCGATCCCGCCCACCCCCGGTGCCGCCGAGCGGATCGCCCTAGCGGCCGAGCAGCTGCGGGCTCTGGTGGCCGCCAAGGGCGACCACGGCCTGCTGATCGCCCGCAAGCACATGGGCTGGACCTGCCAGGGCTTCGCCGGCGCCCCCCAACTGCGCCACGCCCTGATGCGGGCACCCACCCCGGCAGACGCCCTGGCGCTGCTCAACACCGCCGCGGCCCAGCTGGGATGAGCGCCGAACTGCTGCTGCCCTGGCTGCTGCTGCTCTGGCCCCTGTGGCTCAGCCGTCGCCCGGAAGCCAGCCGGCCTCTCTGGATGCGCCGCAGCCTGCTGGTGCTGCTGGCCCTGTTCAGCCTGCGCTATCTGCACTGGCGGTTGACGGCCAGCCTCAATCTCACAAGCCCCCTGGCCACCAGCCTGAGCGTGCTGCTGCTGCTGGCGGAGGGCTGGCTGCTGCTCAGCGGCCTGTTGCCGCTGCTTCTGGCTTGGCGCCGTTTCAGCGATGGCCGGCCCGAGGCCGATGCCGCCCAGGCCCGTTGGCAGGCGAGCAGCTGGCGCCCCTGGGTGGATGTGCTGCTTCCCACCTGCGGCGAACCCCTGCCGGTGCTGGAGCGCTGCCTGCTGGGGTGCATCAGCCTCACCTACCCGCGGCACACCGTGTGGGTGCTGGACGACGCGGGCAGGCCGGAGGTGGCAGCGCTCGCCGCGGCCTACGGCTGCCGCTACCAGCACCGGCCCCAGCGGCTCCACGCCAAAGCCGGCAACCTCAACGCCGGCCTGGCCCGCAGCAATGGCGAGCTGATCGCGGTGTTCGATGCCGATTTCGTGCCCCAGCACCACTTTCTCGAGCGCACGATCGGCCTGCTGCTGGAGCCCCAGGTGGCCCTGGTGCAAACGCCGCAGCACTTTCTCAATGCCGATCCGGTGATGCGCAACCTCGGCCTGGAGGCCTGGCTGCTGCCGGATGAAGAGAGCTTCTACCGCTGGATCGAGCCGGTGCGCAGTGCCTGGGGAGCGGTGGTGTGCGCCGGCACCAGCTTTGTGGTGCGCCGCTCCGCCCTCAATCAGATCGGCGGTTTTGTGGAGGGGGCTATCTCCGAAGACCTGGTGACCGGCATGGCCCTGGCCGCCCGGGGCTGGCAGCTGCGCTACCTGGGCGAAAAGCTCAGCGCCGGCCTGGCTGCCGAAACCATGCTCGATTTCGTACGCCAGCGGCAGCGCTGGGCCTCCGGCACCCTGCAGGCCCTGCGCCTGCCCCTGGGCCCCCTGCGGGTGCGGGGCCTGGGCTGGGGCCAGCGGTTGGCCTACCTGGAAGGCGCGCTGCACTGGTTCAACACCGTGCCGCGGCTGCTCCTGCTGCTGATGCCCCTGAGCCTCGGCCTGCTGGGGGTGGTGCCGATTCGGCTCAGCGATGGGGCCCTGCTGGGCCTGCTGCTGCCGCTCTGGGCGGCATTGCTGCTGAGCACAGGCTGGCTCAACCGCGGCAGTCGTCACGCCCTGCTGGCCGATCTACCCGGCTGGAGCCTGGCCGCTCCCCTGGCGGCCACGGTGCTGGCCAGCCTCTGGGGCCGGGTGCAGCCGTTTCGCATCACCCCCAAACACCGGGTGCGGGGCCAGAGCGGCATCGCCGCGTCCCTGGCCCTACCGCTGCTGGCGCTGCTGCTGCTCAGTGGCCTCAACCTGCTGCTGCTCCTGGGGAGCCTGGCGCCGGGCCGTGGGGTTGGCGCTGGGGGAGCCGGCTGGCTGGGATTGGGCTGGGCCGGCCTCACCCTGCTCGGCCTGGTGGTGGCCCTGCGGGCCTGCTGGGATCCGCCCCAGGCCGATCCCACGCCGTGGCTCGGCCTGACGCTGCCGGCCGTGCTCGACGGCCAGCCGGTTCAGGTGCGGGCCCTGAGTGAAACGGGAGCCGAACTGGAAAGCCTGGATCCCAAGCGGCTGGCCGCGGGCCCCGGTTTCCAGCTGTTGCAGCTCAGCGCCGCCCACACCGGCACTCCCCTGCCCCCGCTGCGGCTCCAGCGGCACTGGCCCACCCCCCAGCGGGTGCTCTGGGACCCGGCCGATCGCGCGGCGATTGTGGCGCTGCAGCGCTGGCTGTACGGCCGGCCTGGCGCCTGGCCGCAGCGCCAGGCGCCGCCGGAATGGCGCGCCTTCCTCGCGCTGCTGGCCCGCCTGCTCAGGCCAGCCTGGGGGCCAACGGCATCGCGGCTGAGCCTGGTACCGCAGCAGCTGGCGCCGGCTCCGGCGCCGGACAGGTGCGGGCCTGAAAATCACACTGGTAAATCGCCGGCTTCTGCCAGCTGAGCGGGATCTCCAGCAGATCGCGGCTGCCGGTGATCGCCTGCACCGCCAGCAACACCATCACCAGCAGGTTGGAGGCGATGTGCAGCCGCCGCCAGCGCGGCCGGCGGCTGATCTCCGGCCGCGCCGCCAGGTTGAACAACAGCAACCCGGTGAGCAGCACCCCGCTCCAATAGTGGGAGCTCCAGAACGCCCCGCTGAACGGGTTGTCGGAGAGGCGCCAGATCTCTGGCTGGCTACCCAGCCCCAGCAAGCCCGCCCAGGTGAGCAGGGTGAAACTGGCCCGCAAGCTGGGCTGCTTCACCCGCAGCAGCGCCAGCAGGGCCACCAGGGTGCCGGCGGCCGCCAGCACGAGCATCAGCAGCCGCGGGATTCCACCCGCAAATGCCGCGCCGGGCTCCAGCGCCTTGCTGATGAACGAATACACCAGGGCGATCAGCACCGCCACCACCACCCCAGCGGTGAGCCAGCGGCCGTGGTCGGCATGCTCGCGCGGCACGAGTGGCGGCTGCTGAGTGATGCCCAGGCGCTTCTCCCGCACCAGGATCCCCAGCCGGATCGTGGCCCCCACCACCGGATACACAAACAGGATGACCAGCACCGGGTGGAGCAAGGCCAACCAATCGATGGGAGTCATGGAAGTGGAGGCAGCCCAGCCAACCCTGGCTCAGGGCAACACGGCAGGCCAGCCCTGGCGCACCAACAGCAACGAGAAGTAGGGCTGCTCGCTGGCGGCCACCTCGCCTGCGGGGGCCAGCAGCTGGTCGTCCCAACCCACCCGCTGGGCAAAGAGCGCCTGCTCCAGCAGCCCCTGCCGGGCCAGCAGCGGCCGCACCCAGGCCCAGCGCTGCCCCAGCTTGAGCAACGCCAACACCACCGACTCCGCTGCAGCCCACTGGAGCAACTGCTCCAGCTCGGCGGGGGTATCGGGAGTGGGGCGAATCAACAGGGCGTCGTTCTGCAGGGCCAGGGGCCAGGGCAGCCCCCGACTGGAGGCCGCCGCGGCCGCCGCCGCCACCGCCGGAATCCCAGGCACGACGGCCACCGGGCAGCTGGGGTGGTGCGCCGCCAGCTGCAGCAGCACGTAGGAGCAGCTGGCATAGAGAGAGGCGTCGCCTTCGCAGAGCAGCACCACCCGCTCTCCGGCCGTCACCGCCGCGGCCAGCTCAGCCGCGGCGGCATGCCAGGCCTGCCGCCGGGGTTCGGCCTCCGCCACCATCGGGAACACCAGGGGCAAGCGGGGCTGGTCGGGGCGGATCCAGGGGGCCGCGATGCGGGCGGCCATGCCCTCGCCTTCAGGCCGGGCTACGGGGTAGGCCACCAGGCTGGCCGCCTCAATCGCCCGCACGGCCGCCACGGTGAGCAGGTTGGGATCACCGGGCCCCACCCCCACCAGGGTGAGACCGGGCGCAGTGCAACCGGGGGTCGTGCCAGGCACGGGGAAAAGCGGGCTCTCAGGCAAGGACGACCAGGCGGGATGACGCTCTTTCTAAGCTCAATGGCCCCAGCGGATCGGGCCGATGAGTCAGCTGCAGATCTTCCCCATCCCGACCAACGGGTCAGCGCTGCCCAGTCTGTCCAGCGACAACCCCGCCCTGATCGGCGAAGCCCTGGCGGCCCGGGGCATTGGTTTCGAGCGCTGGCCGGCCCGGGTGGAGCTTCCCGCACACGCTGAGCCCGCAGCGATCCTGGCGGCCTACGCCCCGGAGATCGCCCGGGTGCAGGCCAGCGGTACCTACCCCACGGTGGATGCCATCCGCCTCACACCGGATCACCCCGAGCGGCTGGCCCTGCGCCAGAAGTTTCTGGCCGAGCACACCCACAGCGAAGACGAGGTGCGCTTCTTCGTGGAAGGCTGCGGGCTGTTTTGCCTGCACATCGGCGAGGAAGTGCTGCAGGTGCGCTGCGAGACCGGCGACTTCCTGCGGGTGCCCTCCGGCACCAAACACTGGTTCGACATGGGCTCCGCCCCGCAGTTCACCGCCATCCGCTTCTTCGACAACCCCAGCGGCTGGGTGGCCGAGTTCACCGGCGATGGCATCGCCGAGCGGTTCCCGCTGCTCGACTAGCTCTTACCAGCCACAGGGACGCTGCTGCTCTCCACAAGGGTTGTCGCTATCGAACAATTCGGCAGGGGTCTGCGTGCAGCTGCCCCACAGGCGAGCTCCCCAGCTCCACCCCCACAGAATGCATCCGAACGTCCTCTGGATGCTTCAAAAACCCAGTCAAAGCCTGGGTTTCCACCGCTGCCAGCTCCTGCAGCCGCGCCATGGTGACCTCACGGCCAAAGCGCTCTTCGCACAGCAGCCAATAAAGGCCGAAGTGGCGGGCTTCGCTGGCCAGCAGCTCGCCATAGAGCTCCCGCAGCTCCGGATCGGGGCTGTGGGCCGCCAGCAAGGCCATGCGTTCGTGGCTGCGGGCCTCGATCAAGCCAGCCACCAGGAAGGAATCCAGCATGCGCTCGGGCTCTCCCTTGCGCACCGCCGCCGTGAGCTGGGCGCCATAGCCAGGGGCGGGCAGCGGCCTGAGGGCATTGCCGCGCCGTTGCAGCAACTGCAGCACCAGCTCGAAGTGCTCGAGCTCCTCCCGTGCAAGCGGGCTGAGCGCCGCCCCCAACCCTGCATCGGAGGGGTAACGGAACATCAGCTGCAGGGCCACACCGGCCGCCTTGCGCTCGCAGTGGGCGTGATCGATCAGCACCAGATCAGGCCGGGCCTTGGCCTGCTCCAGCCAGCTGGCGCTGCTGGGGGCCACCAGCCACTTGATGCGGGCCTGCTCGGCCCTCAGCGCAGGGGCAAGGGAAGCTGTGACGGAGGCAATCACGGAGGCAGTCAAGGAGCTGGTCAAGACGCGCTGCGCAGGTGAGCCACCAGGCCCTCGAGGGCTAAGCGGTAGCTCCCAGCGCCAAACCCGCAGATCACCCCCACCGCCCGATCAGCGAGATAGGACCCATGCCGAAACGGCTCCCGGGCGTGCACGTTGCTCAGGTGCAGCTCCACATAAGGAATGGCCACTCCCAATAGGGCGTCCCTGAGGGCGATTGAGGTGTGGGTGTAGGCGCCGGCATTGATCAGGATCCCGTCCACCGCCCCGCGCGCCTGATGGATCCGATCCACCAGGGCCCCCTCGTGGTTGCTCTGGAAACAATCGATCGCCGCCCCCAACTCCACCGCCCGCTGGTGCAGCTCCGCGTTGATCTGCTCCAGGTTGGCACTGCCGTACAGCCCTGGCTCACGCGTGCCGAGCAGGTTGAGGTTGGGGCCGTGGAGGGCGAGCAGCTGCATGGGGTGAGGGGCTGGCGGGAAGGGCCGGCTGGTAAGTTCTTCGGGTGTGGTTCGGGTCGGTGCCCGAGTGGTTAATGGGGGCGGACTGTAAATCCGCTGGCTCTGCCTACGTTGGTTCAAATCCAACCCGGCCCACCTTCCACATGCCCTTGTAGCTCAGCGGTAGAGCACTCCCTTGGTAAGGGAGAGGTCACGAGTTCAAGTCTCGTCAAGGGCTTACAAAACCGAAGCCGGCACCGGATTCTTCGGCATGATGCAGATAGCGGCACCCACCCCGTGAGTCTGCGTTGCCTGATCGTGGAAGACCAGGTGATGTTTCTGCAGCTGCTCTGCACGATGTTGCAGGGGCTGCGGGGTTTGGAGGTGGTGGCCACCGCCACAAGCTGCCATGACGGCCTACTGGCCTGCCGCCAGCATCGCCCCGACATCCTGATCCTTGATCTGGCCCTGCCGGATGGCGATGGCCTGGAGGTGGCCCGGTTTCTGCAAATGCAGCAGCCGCAGGCGCGAACGCTGGTGCTTTCCGCCCAGGCCGCCAGCTTTGTGTGCCCGGAGGAGCTCGAGGCCATGCTGGTGGGTGTGGTGGACAAGACCTCCACCTATGAAACCCTCCAAGGCGTGATCGCGTCGGCCCTGCTGCCGCAGGAGCCCGATACGCCAACTCACCCCCCGACGCTGCCAAGCCTGACGCCCCGCCAGCGGGACATCTTCAACCTGATCGGCCGCGGACTCTCCAACAAAGCCATCGCCGCCTGCATCGGGCTGTCGCTGGCCACGGTGGAGACCCACCGCAAGGCGATCGCCCGCCGGCTGGGCTGCAGTGGCGCCGAACTGGTGCGGCGGGCGGTGCTGCACCTGGCGCCGATGCCGTGAAGCCCCCCTCCCTGCCCGGCCAGCGCCTGCGCGACCGCATCATCTGGGCCACCAGCCTGCAGCTGCTGCTGGTGAGCAGCGCAGTGGGCGGCATGGCCTACTTCAGCGGTCAGCGCAGCGGCCTCAGCCTCACCGATGCCCTGCGCCAGCAGGATGCCATCACCGACCTCTCCGAACAGCTCTCAAGCCGCCTGCAGGCCCCGCAACTGATCAACAACCTCAACGTGCTCGCCATCCGGCAAGGCCAGCTCTCGCTGACGGATTTCGAGGCCATGGGACAGCGGTTCTGGAGCCAGCTGCAGCTGTTCCCGGTGGGCTACATCAACTTCGGCAACCCGGCCGGCGAATTCATCGGCGTGGAGCGGCTCGAGAGCGGCGCCTTCGTGCTCAATGAAGACGCCATCGCCAGCCCCCTCGGCAAGGGAACCCTGGGCGTGTATGCCCTGGGGGCAAAAGGGGAGCGGGGGGCGCTGCTCGAGACCGTGCCCGGCATGACCACCAGCCACGAAGAGGCCTGGTACGTGGAGACGGTGAAGGCGGGCCAAGCCACCTGGAGCTCGATCTACCAATGGGAAGACAAACCCGCGGTGCTGGCGATCGCCTACAACCAGCCGCTCTATGGCCCCAACCGCCAGCTGCTCGGCGTGATCGGCGTCGACTTCGTGCTCAGCCAGCTCAACACCTGGCTGGCGGAGGTGTGGAAAGACGCGCGTGGCTTTGCCCTGATCGTGGAGCCCGACGGCATGGTGGTAGCCAGCTCCCGGCCCGACTTCACCAGCACCGGCACGGGAGACGCCACCCGCCGGGTGCGCATCGATCAACTCCGCGATCCCCTGGTGCAAGCCGCCAGCCGCAGCCTGTTCCGCCAGGGCCGCAACGGCTCCCTCCAGCCCCGCACCGAGCAGACCGGCCCCCACACCATCGATCAAGACGGGCACACGTTCTTGCTCGACCTCCATCCCTGGGGTCAACGGGAAGGACTCAACTGGCTGCTGATCACCGCCAACCCGTCCGACCAGGCGGTTCAGGCCAGCCAGCGCTTCGCCCTGATTGCCCTGCTGCTCTCCCTGGCCGCCGTGGCCGCTGCGGTGGTCGTGACCATCCGGGTGGGCAACTGGCTGCTGGGTCCACTGGAGGTGTTGCGGCGGCGTTGCGGAGAGGCCACCACCCAGGTGACGCCCACAACCGCAGATCTGGTCTTCGACCCCCAGTTGCCCGCCGGCAGCGCCGTTGAAATCGAGGCGGTGTCCCAGGCGTTCGGTGCCCTGGTGGAGCGACTCACCGAGGCCAGGCGGCAGCTGGCGGAGGCCATGGAGCGGGAGCGCCTCAAGGACGCCCAAACCGTGCTGGTGCTGGAGGACAAGCTCAAAAGCAGCCTGCGGGCCGCCGCCGTCGCCCATGAGATCAACCTGCCCCTCAGCACCCTGCTCCTGAACAGCAAGCTGCTGCTGGAGCAGGGCAACACGCCGCTGGCGCCACCCCTGCGGGAGCCGCTGCGCGCCATCGCCGACAACGCCGACGCGGTGGTGGCGACGATCGAGAAGATGCGCAGCCTGCTGCGCAACGTGCAAACCCACCACCAGCTGCTCAACCTGGCCCATGTGACCCGCAATGCCCTGCTCTACGTGGCACCCAGCCTCAAGGCCGCCGGCGTCAAGGTGCAGCGCCAGGGATTGGACCAGCGCTGGGCGGTGCTGGGCGATGCGGCCCAGATCCAGATCGCCGTGGTCAACCTGTTGCGCAACGCCCTGGAAGCCCTGGAGAGCGCGGGGGGCGGCGTGGCTGGCGCCCCGGCCACGGTGATGGTGAGCCTTGGGCGCGCCGCCGACACGGTGGTGCTGACCGTGGCGGACAACGGCCCGGGCTTCCAGGCTCCGGAAACAGCCCTGGAGCCCCTGTCCACCAGCAAGCCCACCGGCAGCGGCTTGGGGTTGTTTGTGGTTCAGACCACCATGGAGAACCACCATGGTCAGGTGGTGGTGGATCGCTCGCCCCTGGGAGGCGCCGCGGTGCGGCTGATCTTTCCGGCGGCGAATCTTTCCAGAGACAGCCCTACCCACTAACGGGTAACCCACAGGCCCAGGCGCCTCACTGATTCATAAGGTCACAACGCTGCCAATGCGAGCACGTTGCGGGTATGCGCGACATCCTGATCGACGGCGTACCGATCCTGGATCTGCTGGAGATCACGGGCAGCACCAGCCGCGTGGCGGCCCTCAGCCACTGCGACCAGAGCTCCGTCTCGCGCCTCTATCGCCATGTCAACGAGCAGCTGGGGCTGGACTTCCGCAAGTCCCAGGGCCGGTACCGAGCCCACGCCAACCAGGCCGTTCTGCGATCTCTGCGCCACACCGCCCAGCAGCTGCGCCTGGCCAGGGGCAGCTGCCAGCTGCAGTGGCTGGGCCATTCCTGCAGCCCCCTGCCGCAGGAATGGCTGGGAGGAGAGCGCAGCCTGGAACTGCTGCGCGAGCGGGTGCTGGATCTGGCCGTCCTGGCGGACGGGGATGGTTTGGCCCCCACCTGGACCGACCACACCCAAGCCTTCCCCTTCGGCGACTGGGTGGTGGTGGGGCTGGCCACGGAAGCGCAACCCCAGCGGGCCGCTGCCCTCGTGCTGCGCCACGACAACCTGGAGCAGCAAGCTGTGCAGGAGCTGATCCACCGGCTCCGCAACGACGCCGTGCGCAGTGACGCCGTGCGCAATGATGCCGTGCGCAGGGATCACCGGCCATTTGCCAGGGTGGGGACCGTTGTTGCCGGCCATGACCTCCACCCCGCTCCTGGCCACTCCGATCGCGGCGATGCGGGCACCGGTCAGTGCTGGCCTCAGCCGCAGCCTGGCCTGGCGCCTGGAGCAACTCGATCGCCTGGCGGCACTGCTCAGCCAGCATGAAGCGGAGGTGCTCGAGGCCCTGGCCGCCGACCTGGGCAAGCCTCCTCTCGAGGCCACCTTCGAACTGATTGCGGTCCGCCAGGAGCTGGCCCTCACCCGCCGCAAACTGAAGAGCTGGATGGCCCCGCGGGCGATCGGGCTGGATCTGGCCCTGCGGCCGGGCCAAGCCTGGGTGCAGGCCGAACCCCTCGGCTGCGTGTTGATCATCGGCCCCTGGAACTACCCCTTCCAGCTCTGCCTGCATCCGCTGGTGAGTGCCCTAGCGGCGGGCAACACCGCCGTGCTGAAGCCGTCCGAGCACGCTTCCCGCACAGCCGCGCTGCTGGCTCGCGCCATCCCGGCGGCCTTTCCCGCCGAGGTGGTGCAGGTGGTGACCGGCGATGGGGCCGTGGCCGCCACTCTGCTCGAAGTGCAGTTCGACCACATCTTCTTCACCGGTGGTGGCCGGGTGGGGCGGCTGGTGATGGCCGCTGCAGCCCGCCACCTCACCCCCGTCACCCTGGAGCTCGGCGGCAAGAGCCCAGCGATCGTGCTGGCTGACGCCGACATCGCCACTTCCGCCCGGCGGCTGGCCTGGGGCAAGGGGCTCAATGCCGGCCAAACCTGCATCGCCCCCGACCACGTGCTGGTGCAGGCTCCCCGCCAGAACGAGCTCGTGGCCGCTATCGCTGCCGAATGGACCCGCTTCTACGGCCCGGATCCACTGGCGAGCGACGATCTCGGCTGCATCGTCAGCGACGCCCAGTTCCAACGGCTGGAAACCCTGCTGGCGGGCGCGCGTCAACGGGACCAGGTGCTGGTGGGGGGGCGCAGCGACGCCGCACGGCGTCGGATCGAACCCACCGTGGTGGCCGTGGCCTCCGGCGACGATCCGCTGATGCAGGAGGAGCTGTTCGGCCCGATCCTGCCAGTGCAGCCGGTGGCGGATCTCGACGCTGCTCTGGTGGAGGTGCGCAGCAGGCCCAAGCCGCTGGCCCTGTACCTGTTCAGCCCCAACCGCAGCGCCCAGGAGCGCACCCTCACCACCACCAGCTCCGGCGGGGTGTGTTTCAACGACGTGGTGCTGCAAGCCGGAGCCGCCGCCTTGCCCTTTGGCGGCGTGGGGGAGAGCGGCATGGGCAGCTACCACGGCCACACCGGATTCCTCACCTTCTCGCACCAGCGCACGGTGCTGCGGCGACCCTTCTGGCTGGAACTGCCCTTCCGCTACCCCCCCTATGCCGGAAAGCTGGGCCTGGTGAAACGGTTGCTGGGCTGATCCCGCGGGGGCGATCAGAACCTTTGATGCGCCGAAGGCCACCCGGGGGCTGGATCGGCCCGGGCGGCCCCCTTAACGTTCGGGCATCTATCTGTGGTGCCGATGCGTCGCTCCCTTGCCGCCCTGGCCCTAGCGGTGGTGTTGCCACTGCCCTGCCTGGCCCCCGCAGCGGCCCTGGCCAACGTGGTGGTGAGGCCGGGCGAAACCCTCTCCGAGATCGCCGACCGCCACGGGGTCAGCCTCACCCGACTGATGCAGGCCAACGGCATCACCAACCCCAACATGGTGATCGCGGGTCAGAAGCTAGTGCTGCCGGGAGCCCGCAGCACGGCCACGGCCGGTACCAGTGCCCGCAGCGGCAGCGTCACCGTGCAGCCGGGTGAAACCCTCTCGGAAATTGCCGACCGTCAGGGCGTCAGCCTCAACCGGCTGATGCAGGCCAACGGCATCACCAACCCCAACATGGTGATCGCGGGCCAGAAGCTGGTGGTGCCAGGAGCCCGCAGCACCGCCAGCGCGGCCGCACCCCGCCCCCTGCCCACGGCGCCATACACCGTCAAAAGCGGTGAAACCCTCTCGGAAATTGCCGATCGCTTCGGCACCAGCACCGAGCGCCTGATCCAGCTCAACCGGATCAGCAACCCCAACATGGTGGTGGCTGGTACCCGTCTGGCCATCCCCGGTCGGCCCTCCTCGGCACCGGCAGCGCGCAACGCCACCCCACGCAACGCCAAGGAGCACGTGGTGCGCAGCGGCGAAAGCCTTTCCACCATCGCCAACAGCTACGGCCTACCCGTGGAGAAGCTGGTGGCCATCAACAAGATCGACGATCCCAACCTGGTCGTCTCCGGCACCCGGCTGAAACTGCAAGCCCCACCCCCGGTCAAAGCCACCGCCAAAGCACCTGTCAAAGCACCCGCGAAAGCACCCGCTCAAGCCGCAGCCAAACCCGTCGCCCAGCCCAAGCCCAAGCCGGTCGTGACGCCGGCAGCCCAACCCACGGTCACGGCCACCGCGCAAACCACGCCTACGACCACGCCCACAGCCACCCCCCAACCCGCTGCCGCCGCGCCAGCCAAAACCCCGGCCGTGGCGACGGCACAGCCCTCCACCAACATCGCCGCAGCCACCACAGCCGTCGCGGCCACCACCGCCACTCCCCAAACAGCCACTCCCCAGCCAACCACCAGCAAGGCCGGCAGCAGCAAGCCCCAGGGCCCCGACTGGCGCAGCTACGGCCCACTCCAGGTCGACTGGTCCAATTGGCAGTCCATGGGCGGTAGCTATGTGGCCCCGACCCTCAATGGCGACGGCAAACCCGTCTATCTGGCGGTCAACTGTGGCGCCCGCAAGCTGAATGCCACCAGCCAGTCGGGGCAATGGAAGAGCTGGGATGCGCCCCAAACCGACTTCGAAGAACAGCTGATCAGCGACATCTGCAAGGCCCGAACCAGCTAGCTCACGCCGCCCAGTGCAACGGCCAGGGCTGGCGGCAATAGCGCCGGCCCGAGGCCCGCAGGTAGAGGCGCTGGGCGCCGTCGTTGCTCTCGCTGAGCAATTCCTCCTGCACCAAGCGCCGCAGCAGCCAACCCCAGCCGGCCTCCTGCTCCTGGCGCTGCTCGGCCGCAGCCGCACCCGCCAGCTCCTCGGCCAGGCTGCGCAAATCCCGACCCGGCCGAGCCTCGAGCGCCTCCAGCGCCGTGAGCGCGTCGACCGACCAATCTTGGCGTCGCCGCGGGCTCTGGCAGTTGTCACAGCGGCCGCAGGCGGCGGCCAGCTCGCCCACGGCCAGCAGAAGCGCCTGCTCCCGGCAGCCCTCGCCCTCCGCCACCGCCTCCATCCGCCGCAGTTGCTGCTGGGCCAGCTCCAGGCGCTGCTGGTCCTGCTGGCGCTGCACCGCCGTGGCGGCAGCAGGCATCAGCTGGGATCCACCCCCCCGGATGGCCCAGCCGAGGCTCGTGCGATCGGCCGGGTCGTAGAGCACCAGGCATCGGGCCGGCAAGCCATCGCGGCCGGCTCGCCCTGATTCCTGCAGATACCCCTCCGGACTGGCCGGCAGATCCAGGTGCAGCACCAAGCCCACGTCCGGTCGATCCACCCCCATCCCGAAGGCCACGGTGGCCACCAACACCGGCCTGGGCTGCTGCTGGAAGTGCTCGAGAGCCAGCTGGCGACTTTCTGGATCCATGCCGGCGTGATACGCGATCGCCTCCACCCCAGCCGCCGTGAGCCGGGCGGCCCACTGCTCCACAGAGCGGCGCGTGCGGGCATAGATCAGCACAGCCCCGCGGGCCGCCGCCACCGTGTCCAGCACCCGGGGCAAAGGATCGGCGGGGCGGAGCTGCATGCCATACACCAGGTTGGTGCGGCGGGCCGAACGCACCTGGATCAGCGGCCGGCGCAGCTGCAACAGGCGGATGATGTCGGCCCGCACCTGGGGGGCGGCGGTGGCACTGAGCGCCACCAGGGGCACCCCTGGGCACTGGGCGCGCAACTGCCCCAGGCGCCGGTAGTCGGGGCGGAAATCATGGCCCCAGGCGCTGATGCAGTGGGCTTCATCCACCGCCAGGGCCACCAGCTGACCGCTCTCCAGCACGTCGTCGAGCAGCTGGCGGGTGGCCTCCGCCTGGAGCCGCTCCGGTGCCAGATAGAGCAGGCGCAACTTGTGATCCCGCAGGCGCTGCAGCAACTGCCGCCGCTCCGGCAACGCCAGCCCGCCGTGCAGACAGGCCGCCGGGATGCCGCGGCGCTGCAGCTGACTCACCTGGTCCTGCATCAGGGCCACCAGGGGTGAGATCACCAGCACCAGCCCGCCGCGCACCAGCGCCGGCAGCTGATAACAGAGCGACTTGCCGCCCCCGGTGGGCAGCACCGCCAGGCAGTCCTGGCCAGCGAGCAGGGCCTCCACCACCGGGCGCTGCCCGGGCCGAAACGTCGACCAACCGAAATAACGCTCCAGGGCCAGCTCCAGCGGATGCCCCAGAGACCTCAGCTCGCCGACGCGCCTGCTGCGAGTTGTGCCGCTGGGCAGGGAGCCAGACAAAAGAGCCCTACCCGTAGTGCACCCGACCATAGCGGCCACCAGATGCAGGGGGGCTGACCCCTGCTCAGGGCAGCGGCGGCGGCTCCAACTGGTCGGGTGCTTCCTCCACCAGCTGCAGCCGCACCCGCTTGCCACCTGCCAGCTCCCCCAGCGACACCCGCAGGGTGCTGCCACTGAGCGACTGCAGAGCCGTGAGCAGCTCCCGCAGATGGGGCGTGCTGCTGCCGCTCTCCACCCAGAGGCGCTCCTGCAGGCCGCCGAGCCGCCGCCAACTGGTGTGCAGCTTGAGCACGGCAGCCTCCAGCGCCTGGGCCTGGCCGACGGCATCGGCCAACAAGCCCAGGGCATCCAACCGCTGAGCCTCCTGCAAGGCCTTCTCGAAATTCAGCTCCCCCTGCTGGAAGGCCCGCACCGCCAGCCCCGCCTCCGCCGCCTTGCTGAGCCAGCGGGCCGTACTGGTCACATCCTTGACCCGCTCCAGCTCCGGCTCCTCGCGCAGCACCCGACGCAGGTCTTCCTGCTGGTCTTCCGGCAGCTTGGCCAACTCCTTCACCAGGGGCGCCACCGCCCGCGGCGGCAGCAGGTTTTCAGCGGTGCGCTGGCGAATCTCCTCCGGCAAGAGTGGACTGGTGGCGGCGGTGAACTCATCGCTCAGCCGCCGCACCTGCTTGCGGGTGATCTGCTGGCCCTCATTGGCCGCCTCGCTGATCATCTGCTGCACCTCGGGATCGGCCTGGGCCGTTTCCAGGAAAGCGCGCTTGGAGAAGTTGTTGACGCTGGTCTCCTCCAGCATCCCGTCACCCACCAGGCTGTCGGCCGACTCGGCCAACTGGATCAGGGTGTAAGCCCGCGTCTTGCTGATTTCGCGCTCGCGCAGCCATTGCAGGAAGCCGGTGCCGCGCCCCTCGCCGCCCCGCTTTTCACGGTCCCGCACCGCCCGCAGGATGCGTCCCCGCCAGATCTCGGTCTGCAGGTCGAAGCGATCGCACACGGCCCAGGCCTCCTCGAGGCGGGCCAGAAACTCCATCGTGCTGATGGTGTCGCTGTCGGGATCGGGCAGCTCGAGCGTCAGCACCGGCGGCGTTGGGACCTCCGTGGGGGCCATGGCCATGGAAGGGGGACACGCGGCTGAAGACGCGATCGTGCCACGCAGCCGCGGCGACAAGGGCGACGAATCGTGACGCCGACGATGAAGCCTCCCTCCCGCGCGGGTATCTTCCCTGTGGCAGCCACCCGATCTACAGCGCAGCGATGGCCATCTCCCGCGGCGACAAGGTGCGCATCAAGCGCCCCGAGTCTTATTGGTTCAACGAAGTCGGCACCGTCGCTTCGATCGACACCTCCGGCATCCGCTACCCCGTGGTGGTTCGCTTTGAGAAGGTGAACTACAACGGCTACAGCGGCTCTGAAGGCGGCATCAACACCAACAATTTCGCCGAAACCGAACTGGTCAAAGCCTGAGCTCCGGCCGGCTTGCCCCCAAGCGGCGCACCCCATCCCGATCGTGCGCCAGATCAGCCCGTGCCACCGTTGGTGGTGCGGGCTTTTGAATGGCTGGCAGGAGTCGTCCAGCTCTGCCCGCCCTGCCTGCGCCCATGCCTGAACTCCCCGAAGTGGAAACCGTGCGGCGCGGCCTGGAGCGCCAGGCCCGAGGCTTCACGATCGCGCGGGTGGAGGTGCTGCGGGCGCGGGCCATCGCCAGCCCGGCCAGCCCAGCAGACTTCGCCGCTGCCCTGAGCGGCACCGAAGTCGGAGCCTGGCAGCGGCGCGGGAAATACCTGATGGGGCAGCTGCATCAGGAGGGCCGCGACGCCGGCACCTGGGGCGTGCACCTGCGCATGACCGGCCAGTTTCTTTGGCTCGACACGCCGCGCCCGCCCTGCGCCCACACGCGGGTGCAGCTGTTCAATGCCGCAGGCCAGGAGTTGCGCTTCGTGGACACCCGCAGCTTCGGCCAGATGTGGTGGGTGCCGCCTGGAACGCCCGTCGAGAGCGTGATCACTGGCCTGCAGAAACTGGGTCCGGAACCGTTCAGCGAGGCCTTCAGCGGCGCCTACCTGCGTGAGCGCCTGAAGGGCTCCAGCCGGCCGATCAAAAACGCGCTATTGGACCAGTCTCTGGTGGCAGGAGTCGGCAACATCTACGCCGATGAGTCGTTGTTTGCCGCTGGCATCCAGCCCAGCACCCCCAGTGGACGCGTGTCGCTTTCGCGGCTGAACGGCCTGCACCAGGCCCTGGTGGATGTGCTGGAAACAAGCATCGGTGCGGGCGGTACCACCTTCAGCGATTTCCGCGACCTCACCGGCAGCAACGGCAATTACGGCGGCGTGGCCTGGGTGTATCGCAGGGGCGGCGAACCCTGCCGCCGTTGCCACACCCCCATTCGCCGCGACAAGCTCGGCGGCCGCAGCAGCCACTGGTGCCCCAGCTGCCAGCATTGAGCCCCTTGCAGTTGAGCGTGAACCCCGCAGCCGGCAGCATCGCCGCCCTGGCGCAGCAACTCAGCGCCACCATGGCCACGATTCACCGCCGCGGCTGGTGCGACGGCACGGGCGGCAACTTCAGCGCCGTGCTGCAACACGAGCCCCTGCGGCTGCTGATGGCACCAAGCGGCGTCGACAAGGGCTCCGTGACGCCGGAAGCGTTGATCGTGGTGGATGCCTGCGGTGCCGTGCTGCGGGGGGACGGGAAGGCCAGCGCTGAAACCCAGCTGCACCTGGCGCTGGTGGAAACCTGCGGGGCAGGTGCCGTGCTGCACACCCACTCCCAGGCCGGAACGCTGCTCTCCCAGCACTACGCCCCCAGCGGCGATGGCGGGGTTGCCCATTTGAGCCTGCACGACCTGGAAATGCTCAAGGGCCTGGAGGGCATCACCAGCCACGCAAGCTCAGTGGCCATTCCGGTGTTGGCCAACGACCAGGATCTGCGGCGCCTTCGAACCGTGGCCGAACCCCACCTGCACCAGGCGCCCCACGGGCTACTCATCGCGGGCCATGGCCTCTATGCCTGGGGGCGTGATCTGCCAACGGCCCAGCGCCATCTGGAGATCCTGGAATTTCTGCTGGAGCAGCATTGGCGCCAGCTCCTGCTCCAGGCCTTAAGCCTGCCGCGGCAGCAGAGCCAAGCGATGCCCAATCAGCTGCGTCGGCAGGGGGTCACCCACGTGCTGCTCGACATCGAAGGCACCACCTGCCCCGTGAGTTTTGTCTCGAGCACCCTGTTTCCCTATGCGGCTGAACAACTCGAGGTGTTTCTGGAGGGCCATCACAACGACCCCGCGGTGAAAACCCTCCTGGGCGAAGTCGACGCCGCCTGGCAGCAGGACGCCGACCCCGAGGCCCAAGCGCTGCGGCAACAGGGCGCGATCAACGTTGTGCCCTACCTGCAGTGGTTGATTCGCCGCGATCGCAAACTCACTCCGCTCAAGGATCTGCAGGGCTTGGTGTGGGAGCAGGGCTACCGCAGCGGCGCCCTGACGGGGCCCCTATTCGCTGATGTGCCCGGCGCGCTTCGGAGCTGGCATGGGGCCGGGCTGGTGCTGGCGGTGTATTCCTCCGGGTCGGTCGCCGCCCAGCGCTTGATCTACGGCCACAGCAATGCCGGCGATTTACGGCCATTGTTCAGCCATTGGTTTGACACCCGGATCGGCCCGAAACAAACGCCCGAGAGTTACGCGACCATCGCGGATCAGCTGGGCGTAGCCCCTGAACAGGTGCTGTTTGTCAGCGATGCCCTGACGGAATGCCAGGCTGCCGCCGCCGCTGGCATGCAGGTGGTGTTCAGTGATCGCGAGGGCAACCCCGGACGCGACCCAGGACCGTTTGAGAGGATCGTGAGCTTCGACAACCTGGAGCTGACCCCATGAGTGCAGAACGCGAGAGCCGCGATCAAGCCCTTCTGAGCCTGAACCAGACCTTGCTCGAAAGCGTGGCGTGCGGCGACTGGGACACCTACGCCAGCCTTTGCAGCACGGATCTCACCTGTTTCGAAGCAGAATCCAACGGGGTGCTGGCCGAAGGCCTGCCCTTCCACCAGTTTTACTTCGAGCTTCCCGGCGATCCCCAGGCGAGCGCCACACCGGTGCAGGTGAGCATGGCCAGACCGCACATCCGCTGGATCGGCCCCGATGCAGCCATCGTGAGCTACACCCGCCTCACCCAGAAGCTCAGCAACGGTGAACCCATCACCGCCAGCTGCTGTGAAACCCGCGTGTGGCAATGCCTCGACGGCAACTGGAAGCAGGTGCACGCCCACCGCTCCTGATCACAGCAGGAAAGTCGGCAATATGACGAATGCGGGCGCTGATGGCTGGAGAGTAGCGCCCAACAAAAAAGCCACCCCATAGGGTGGCTTTTTGCTTCCAGGGTGATCAGCTGACATCAGGCGGCCCAGTGGGCAGCCAAAGCTGAGCATCCAGAAGATGGAATGAAGGTTTTACCTGGCATCGAGCTATTTTCTCAGGGGGCTGCCCCCCAAATATCGTCGCCGCTGCAGCGTTTCACAACCGAGTTCGAGATGGGTCGGAGTGGTTCCACTGCGCCATGGACACCAGGATAGTT
>Ga0194122_10002671_pt1 | contig 19123 bp, 11 predicted proteins | sample TA2MahCa10mmetaG_FD_155487 | JGI IMG/M metagenome (GOLD analysis project Ga0194122, IMG submission 155487) | Freshwater microbial communities from Lake Tanganyika, Tanzania - TA2015021 Mahale Deep Cast 10m | ecosystem: Environmental > Aquatic > Freshwater > Lake | place: Tanzania: Lake... | reverse complement strand
TTAAGAGAATATTTGGTTTTAGTTGTAAGAATAAAACAGAAAAAAATAGAGAAAATGAATTAAAAATTAAATGTAATATCCTTAATTATTTTAACTCAATTGGAGTAGCTAAATTTAGATTAGCTACATAAAGGTAATCTGAAAAATTGAAATTTTTTCAAAAAAAGAGGGGTATAAAACTATTTTTCCCAGCTATGCAACAAAGCCCGTACGGATCCGTGAGCAACTGAGGGGAAACCCTCGGTTGACTCGATAATAAGCTCTTATATCTTTTAGATAACTTTGATAATCAAGATACCTATGATATATAAAAAGATTCAACTACTAGCCAAACAGACTATCATTTATGCCATCAACCATATCGTGATCCATGGATGTTCCTATATCGTTTTATTGCTACAAATCAATAGACTCACCTCTCGTGAATATGGTACTGTAACAGAATTTTATGGCAACTATATAGCCTTATTAGGTGTCATTTATACTCTGGCTATGGATTTAGCCTATTTTAAATTTGTACATCAAATAGGCAAAGAAGCCAGTCTGAATGCAATTACTACCATACTATGCATGACCAACATACTTTTTTCAATTTTAGTTATTGCATTTGTACCCAAAATTGCAGCCATAACCCATTACCAATCCCATAGACATTATTTTTACTACATGATTGTAATAGTGATACTAGATACATTTCTTTTAATTCCTTACGCAAGGTTGCGTTCTGCACAACAACTATCCCGATTTACTTGTATAAAAATTTTACAAGGGTTATCTAGTATCCTATTTTCTTTTATGCTCCTTTACTTGCCTGCTTGTTTGCGTTTTTTAGAAAATGTAACCTGCATGGTATTCAAGATACCCCTACAATTGGATGGGTTGGATGCTATTTTTATAGCCAATATATGTACAAATATGGTGACGCTTATGTTGCTTTCTCCTTATTTCCAAGGCCTTCAACTAAAATGGGATGCACAAAAAATTGGCATGATAGGCAAGTATGCTTTGCCTATTTTTTTCTCTACACTTTTTTTTAGAGTCAATGACATACTACCTCGCTTGTTGTTCCGAAGCTTGGTACCAGACAACTTTTATAGGACCCATTCTAAAGAAGAGATGTTAGGCAACTTAGGGGTTTCCTATAAGCTTACACTGATTGTGGCTATAGCCATTAAATCTTTTCAACATGCTACAGAACCTTTCTTTTTTTCCCAGGAAAAAAGCAAAGATGCCTCCAAATTATATAGTCAAACCATGTACTTTTTTACACTCGTATCTTCTATGGGCTTATTATTAATAAGCCTAAATATAGATTGGATTACACACATATTTATTAGAAATAGAGAGTACCATCATACCATTCGTACCGTCCCCTATTTGACCGCTATACATGTTATATTGGGTGTTTATTATAATTCGAGCATGGCTTTTAAGCTATCTAATAAGCCAATATACAACAGTTTGATGAGTGGAGGTAGTAGCTTGATTATTTGGATGCTCTCTGTATTGCTGTTGCCAAGATTTGGCCATTGGGGATGTGTATATGCCTCTCTTATTGGGGTAACCCTTATGACAGTATGCGGGTACTTTCTAGCTCAAAGATGTTATCCTATAAGGTATTCTAAATATGGATTTTTTGTATTGATTGGCTCTTGTTTTTTAATAAATCAAGTCCATATATGGCCACAAAAATTAACTTTTTTGCCAGAATTATGGAGTTATATTGTACTTAACTTACTGATTATTGTCTCATTTTTGGGAATTGGTATAATAGGTCATAAAATGCAATGATTCCAATTAAGACCATAACTACCGCAACATACCAGTAAAATTTCGGTTAGGATGTTGAAGTGAGTCTTGCATGCTAGTAAAAATAATCGTACATTTTGATATTGTTACTTTTAAAGCTCTGTTGCGTCACTGTGACATGGTCCTTTTTTAGACTATTTCTATTATATGGTCAAAAATTTGTAGGAAACACGGAGCCAAAAATTGCACTGTACACCTAGAAATGATAAGGAACCAAGCGTGACAAATCACCAACAGAAGTATCCTTATGCAACAGATCTACTGTTTGACGAGTTCTAAATGTCCTTATCGCAAAACAATGTTGGACAATAGAAAGATTAAAATATTGCTGTAATGAATTACTTTACTATTGATCATATTATTGTATATGCATCGCTCTTCATTACCCTACTTGTAGGATTGCGTGCCGGAAGAAACATAAAGACCATCCAAGAATATGCTGTTGGCAATAGAATGTTTGGTACTACGGCATTGGTGTTTACCTATTTAGCCACCAACCTAGCAGGCTCCGATGTTTTAAACAATGCAGGAATGGTTTTCAGTGAAGGAATCATTGTAATATTTTCTTTTTTTGGGTTTTTTATTGCTGAAAATATGATGGCTTTATTTGTTACCCATAAGATTGTGATGTTTCGAGATTGCTTTACCATAGGAGATTTGATGCGTAACTTTTATGGTTATTATGGAGGAGTCATTACTGGAATATTGGCATTGCTACAAGCTGGTATACTTGCTGCAATGGAATTAGTTGCACTCGGCATTATTTGTGAATCTTTATTAGGCATTAAACCAGGCTTTGGCCTTATTGTAGGAGGGCTCATTTTAGCAGCATATTCTGCACATGGAGGAATCAAGGCAGTTGTGACAACAGACGTCTTACAATTCATTACATTGATTATAGGCATTCCATTGCTTGCTTATATAGCGGTTCATAAAGCGGGGGGCATGCAGCTATTGTTTACACAAGTTCCCTCTACAAAGTTAACCATTTTACATCATGAGAGGTTTTATTACTATTTTGTATGCTTTTTAAGTTGGGGGATTTTTCCGAGTGGCCTGATTGATCCAGCAATTTTTCAACGCATGTTGATGGCTAAAAATGCGCGTCAGCTGCGCCATCAATTTTTTATTACCTCTATCTCGAATCCCTTCTTTCAAGTAATCATTATGTTAATTGGTCTTGCAGGTTGGACATTATATCCTCAGATTGAGGCCAATGAGATTGTCCCCCACATTATACGTGAACTTTTGCCACAAGGAATCAAAGGCTTAACCATCGCAGGTTTATTCTCTCTTACAATGTCTACGGTAGATTCTTACTTACATATTGCAGGCCTTACATTAGTCCATGACGTAGTGCAGCCAATTTGTAAGAAATACAACATACACATTCGTCAAGAACATCGATGGGCACAAGTATCAACGCTACTATTGGGCTTTTTGGCAATACGTATTGCTTTGATTACCAATAATATGTTTGAATTATTCCTTGATTCTTTAGCATGCACAGGTCCTATACTTATGTTTCCCCTTCTATCGAGTATTATGGGCCTTAAACCAGAAAAAAAGGCTTTCTATATCGCTATGTTTGTAACAGTAGCTGCTTGGTTAAGTTGTAATGTTTTTCTTCCTGAGGATTATAATTATTTGGCTACTTTGATCAGCATCGTAGTGAATGGGCTTACTTTCTTTAGTAGCCATTTTTGGATCAATAATGGATTTAAAACAGTTAAGCAGCCTAGATCAAGGTATCTGAATGAATACGAGCATAATTCCTCATTTTTACAAAATTTCCTTCCTAAGAACTTATATGCTTATATACAACAACAGCTACAGTTACAGGACTCCTCTTATATTTTAGCAGGCATGTTTTGTTTGCTCAACGTGATCATTCCTCATTTTCTTTGGGATAATATGATCAAACTGCATACTAAATTTTTGCTAGTAATATATAGCCTAGGATCTATTTTATCTCTCATACTTATGCTACAAGATAAGTTTAGTAGATCTTTCCAAGAAAAATATCTACCTTATTTGTTTTATTTAGCTTTACTTTACTGTCTCCCTTTCAGCAGTACGCTTATGTTTATAATAAGCCATGGTGATAGTTGCTGGTTAACAAATATATTTCTTTGCTTAATTTTGTTGATGGTATTGGTGGATTGGGGTATGATTCTCTTGTTGAGCTTACTAGGCCTAGGATTTAGTTTGCTCTTTTATCCCTATTTTGGATGTGTCAAATGGGAATGGCATGTTACTTCCATGTACTTAGTGATTTACCAACTACTTTTGGCAATTTTTATTGGCATATTCTTTAGTTATAAAAAGAAAAAACAGTTGGCACAAATAACCCACAAGCAAGATCAACTATATTTGAGTCATAACCTACATAAAGCAGACCACTTGTATATGCTACAAGCCCAAGCCATTCAAAAAAGAAATTTAGACATCCAAAAAGAACCACTAAGCATAGCTAGGAAAGCACTCATTAGCCTTGCTGAACGCAACCCAACAGAAGCAGACCTGGCTCAAAAAGGAATAGACCAACTAGATGCTTTTGTGAATTATTACAAAGCAAGTTTTTACCAAACTATGGATGCGTTGCGTCTTAATGTGGCAACCATTTCTCTAGAAAGGCTACTCATAAAGATTAATGCAAATGTAAACAATGCAAATTGGACGAAACGGATATCTCTTCAACTGCTTACCCAACAAGAGTACATTACTTGTGATGTAGAAAAAATTGTACCATTATTGGCTGATAGCCTAAAAACTCTGCTATGGGAATCTCCCGCTGAGTCCTGTATAAACCTGACCATTCGGGATACTGAACTTTGCTATCATCTACAAGCCATAACCCATACTGATTATATGAGGAAACTACCAGCCTTAGCTTTTTTGATTACACAGGAAATGAGCCCATTGGTTATTGCTTCTAGTTATACAGGTACAACCCTGCCTCGTTCTTTAGAGGTTCCAAAAACAGCAGCAGATTTGGTTCAACGCAACCAAGTACAGATCATTGAAGCCCATTATGGACATCAAGAAGGCCAATCCTCTCTTTATAAGCTTTATGTCTTTCCTGTTGCTGTAGATCATATACGATCTGCTATTGTAGACCAAGAGTTGCTTCCTAAAGATGTACCATTCGATACACCTGCTTCTTTGCAACTAGAGCAAACCTTTTTAGATCAGCTTTCAAAACCCCCTTGTGCATTAGACGTTGCTATTGTTAAGGATGCGATTGAAATGATCAAGCATGCCCATCAAGGTCAAATTAGAAAATCTGGAGAGCCCTTCTATATGCATCCTTTGACAGTAGCTAGCATTGTTTTAACCATGACACATGATTTAGATGCCATTTTGGCAGCCTTGTTGCATGATGTAGTGGAGGATACACCTATCTATTTGGAACAGATTGCCTATCAATATGGACAAAAAGTGGCTTATCTGGTTCAGACCTTGACCCATTTAGATTCTACTGGAAAAAAAACAAAGCTAACGGAAGCTGAAAATCACGAACAACTTGCTTCTGCTTCCAATGAATATGTCATCATGATTAAGCTAGCTGATCGATTGCATAATGTGCGTACCATTGGTTTTCATAAACCGGCTAAAAAAATTCGGATTGCCCAAGAAACTTTGGAGTTTTATGTACCCCTAGGTAGTAATTTAGAAGGAATAGGAATAAAAAAAGTAATCGAAGAACTTAAAAATATTTGCGAAAACTTGGTTAAAAACAGGTAGACCTTTAGATCCACGTTATTTTTCTGTAAATTACAGCCAAAAAAGTCCCCATTTAATGTTATTTTATGCTTGTAACAATATCTAATAAAATCAATCTAGACAGACAAACTGCTGCTTTATTATTGGCTTTTCATACCATATGTCTAAGTATGGGATGTAGCAATCAAGCTACCTGGGGTGTGAAAGAACAAGAAGATGCAATAAAGAGTGGAAGTCAGTCTCTGTCTATACAGTTCCATCGAAAATCTGAACAAAGATATGTTAAGGCTTATAATGATCGATTGAAAAAACAACGAGCACCATATCTTATAGACACGCATGATCATGAATCCATTAATCAGGTGGGAGCTATTCAAAAGCATTGGCACCTTTGCCGTGACTGTCGTCAACCATACCATCATACACATTCAAAAAAAATAGTTGGTTTATGCAATTATATACATGTATGTCCTGATTGTGCCGGTCCTTCTTTGATAACATGTTCAGATTGAATGTATAATGCCAGTGAATCATTCATTGTTACGATGCGCTCAACCATTAACCATTCTTGCCATTGAATCATCATGTGATGATACGGCGGCTTCCGTTATGTGTGACGGTAGGGTGGCAAGTAATGTTGTGTTTGGCCAACTTGTTCATGAAAAATATGGTGGAGTCGTTCCAGAACTAGCTTCTAGAAGACATCACATAGATATTGTGCCTGTAGTTAATGCTGCACTCAGAGAAGCAAATGTCGATAAAAAAAATGTAGACGTTATTGGTTTTACCCAAGGACCAGGATTACTAGGCCCACTACTAGTAGGCAACTGTTTTGCTAAATCTCTAGCTTTTGCACTAAAAATCCCCTTAGTAGGTATTCACCACATTCAAGCCCACGTATTGGCAAACTTTATTGATGAACCTAAGCCAACCTTCCCTTTTTTATGTTTAACAGTGAGTGGCGGCCATACCCAAATCCTATGGGTCAAAGATTATTTTGATATGGAGATTGTGGGGCAAACCCAAGATGATGCTGTTGGCGAAGCTTTTGATAAGATAGCCAAATTGATGGGTTTCAGTTATCCAGGAGGTCCTTTCATCGATGAATATGCCCAAGATGGCAATCCGCAGGCTTTTTCTTTTCCAGATACACGCGTGCCAGGTTTGAATTTTTCATTTAGTGGCATCAAGGCAGCTTTTGCCCGTTTTATCCAAACCAAAACAAGCGCATTTATAGAGGAAAATCGTGCAGACATTTGTGCTAGCATTGAAGCTACTTTGATAGAGATGTTGTTGCATAAATTGGTAAAAGCTACTCAAGAAACCTGTATGCGTACAGTAGCACTGGCAGGAGGGGTTGCAGCCAATAGGTATTTAAGAAAACAGCTCATGGCTTTGGCGGATGAATATGGGTGGCAGCTTTTTATCCCTTCTATGCAATACTGCACGGATAATGCAGCTATGGTAGCTATGGCTACTTATTACAAATACCTTAGAGGTGATTTTGCTGGTTTATCTACAAATGCTTTCTCTAGAATGGTATTACCTACGCATTGATGCCGCTACCATAGACTTATAAGATAAGCGCCATGCTCATGAAACATTTTAGACTCTATCCATCAACAATCTCTCTCGTTTTTAATAACTTTTGTTAAATTTGTATCAGGGACTATTTGTTCTACCCTAAGGCAAAAAGTAATATAATGTGAGCTCGACGATGGTTTTGTTGCATGAATCAGTGAAAAATTAATTTTGTGTAGTTTATTTCGTTATTTTTCTTCAAAATGTTACATTATGAGGCCGTTGCAATAGGCTGATAAGTGCCAGAGAGCAAGGCGCTGAGGCACGCAAGACCGCAGAATACTAACTGTATTTGAGGATCTGAGTACCGAAGGAACGCAGCTATATGGTGCTTTGTAGTCTATTGCAATGGCCTCATAATAGACTAAAAAATAAAACAAAATTGATACCTGAAAGACATTTTTTGATCTATGCAACAAAGTCGATCGGTAATATAGTATTTGATAATCAATATAAAAAATGATATGCTTATTTTTATTTGGTTTACTTTAAACCGCTTAGCCAACGTGGTCCTTACTTTTTCCTTGATGAAAAAAGAAAAGCAGAGGCCCGTTTTTTAATGTATTAAAAACAATATACATTAAACCAAATTTAATCCTAAGCTGAGTTTAGTATAGAATGTATGTATTTTATATTTACTGATTGTATAGGGCTTTTTAGGTTATTGTTTTATTTCTAATGCTCAGAAGTTACCCACTGAGTGCATGCACCATTTTAATTCTATTGAGTTTGGATATTAAAGAATTTGTAACACTATACAAGCACACAGACACCATAGCGCAGTTGTATGGTTACTTACAGCAAGACAAAAAAAATATCTTGCGTCTTAGCTCCATGGTAGGCAGCTTAGACGCCTTAATGATTACAGCCTTACAACAACAAAGTAGTCGCTTACAATTGGTTATCTTAGACACCCAAGAAGCAGCAGAAGCTCTCTATGGAGATCTGTACCATGTATACCCTCCACAAAGTGTTCTGTTGTTACCTAGTATAGAAGAAGCTGAAAATTCTACTATAGAGGGAGTAAAAATGATTCAACATAAGAGGACAGAAATTGTACACGCGATTGCTGATAGGAGCAATTATTTGGATGCAGCATCTATAGGACAGCAACAATCAACGTCACAAAGCGCTCATCTGGCTATAGTGGTAACCCATGCAGCAGCACTTATGGAAAAAGTGTTAGACCCCACTTTGTCTCATAGGGATTCATGTAAACTCTGCTTAGGGCAAATGATATCCCCTGAAATATTGATAAACTATCTTGAACAGAATCAGTATACAAAAGTAGATTTTGTATACATGCAAGGACAATTCTCGATACGAGGTAGCATCATAGATGTCTATGCAACAGCTTCATTGCCTTATCGCATAGAATTTTGGAGTAATGCTATTACTGATATTCGTGTTTTTAATCCAAAAAACCAAAGGTCTTTTAAATCTATTAAAGCCTTGACTTTATTGCCTCACGAAAAAACTAGCCAATCAGTAGATTGCTCCTATATACCCTTTACTGCTTGTTTACCAGGGAATAGTGTAGTTTGGTTTAAAAATAAAGGAAATGTAGTAGAACATCTACAAAAGATTCACGAGTCTACAGATTCAACAACTATAATCAACCAAACCTATCCCAAAGAAACAGCCCAAGATTTCTTGGATAGATTAAACACATTTCATCAAATTGAGTTTGGTACTGCCCAGTCAGTGGCTTCTGTTGAGGAACTGACCATAGATTGTATGACAGAACCTCAGCCTCATTTTCAAAAAAGATTTGATTTTTTGGCTAATGACCTTACTAAAAACAATCAACGAGGGTATACTGCTTTTATTTCAGCTACTTCTTTGGGACAGTTTAACCGTCTTTACGCTGTTCTAGAGGATAAAGCCGTACATTTTACTCCCCTCATAGTTGGCTTTAGGGAGGGTTTCATAGACCATAAGCATAAAATCATCTGTTATACCGATCACCAACTATTCAATAGATATTATAAACCTAAATCTGCTAAACATACTGTTCATATACAAACCGAAGCATTAGTCATTCAGCAATTTAATAACTTTGAAGTAGGTGATTATATAGTACATAGTGATTATGGTATTGGACGTTTCTCTGGTTTGCATACACTGAATATTCATGGTTGCAAACAGGAAGTCATTCGACTGATTTATAAAAACAACGATACTGTTTTTGTGAATGTAAATGAGCTATACAAGATTAGTAAGTATAGCAGTAAAGATGGAACACCTCCTGTTATACATAAGCTAGGTACTTCTGTATGGCAGAATAAGAAAAATGCTGTTAAAAAACAGATCAAAGATATTGCCAAAGATTTAATTTCACTTTATGCAGCACGCAAAAAAGCAGTAGGTTTTGCCTTTAGTAAGGATACACCCTTAGATATAGAGTTAGAAGCTAATTTTTGTTATGAAGATACTCCAGATCAAGCAAAAGCGATTGCTGCTGTTAAAGCAGATATGGAGCGTCCCCATCCTATGGATCGATTGGTTTGCGGAGATGTTGGATTTGGCAAAACAGAAATAGCCATTCGGGCTGCATTTAAAGCAGCATTATCAGGGAAGCAAGTAGCTGTATTGGTACCTACCACTATTTTGGCTTTACAACACTACAACTCTTTTACCAGTAGGTTATCAGGTTTTCCTGTTTGTGTGAGTTATCTCAATAGGTTTAAAACCAAGCAAGAAATTCAAAGGACTCTTTTGGACACTACTTCAGGCAAGATAGACATTCTTATCGGGACCCATAAGCTGCTTACAGATGGGGTAAAATTTAAAGATTTGGGATTGTTGATTATCGATGAGGAACAAAAATTTGGTGTTAGTGCCAAAGAAAAGTTAAAGAAACTACGTGTCCATATAAATACCTTAACTTTATCAGCTACTCCTATACCTAGAACTTTACATTTTTCATTAATGGGAGCTAGAGATTTGAGTATTCTTACCACTCCACCAGCCAATAGGCTACCCGTAAAAACCAAAATACAGGTTTTTGAGCTAGCTTTTATCCGAACAGCCATAGAACAAGAAATAGCACGTGGTGGTCAAGTTTTTTTTGTGCACAATAGCGTAAGTAGCATCGATGCTATGGCACAAAATTTATCTGATCTATTGCCTACAGCACGAATTTGCGTAGCCCATGGTCAAATGGCAGGTAGTCTATTAGAAGAAAAGATATTGCAATACATAGCGGGTGATTATGATGTACTGATCTCTACCAGCATTATTGAATCTGGTTTAGATATTTCCAATGCCAATACGATGATCATCAATAATAGCCACCTTTTGGGGCTTGCTGATTTGCATCAAATGCGAGGTAGGGTAGGACGTTGTAATACACAGGCTTATTGCTATTTATTAATTCCTGAGCAGGGAAAACTTACACAAGAAGCACATTTACGATTGAATGCTTTAGAAGAATTTTCAGCCTTAGGGGATGGTTTTAAAGTAGCTATGAGAGATTTAGACATACGTGGCGCAGGCGATTTATTAGGTGCTTCTCAAAGTGGCTTTATTGCTGATGTTGGTTTTGATCTCTATTGTAAAATATTAGAAGAAGCTGTAGAGGAGGTAAAATCTACTGATTTTACAACTTTATTTCCTAAAACAGATGGGCCGAAAATGTATGGCGATTGCTCTATTGAAGTGGACCAAGAAGCTTTTTTATCTCCTGAGTATATTCCAAATGATGGGCATAGAATGATGTTGTATACCAGGCTCAATAAGCTGAAGCACATGGATGAGCTTACTTCTTTTAGGGAGGAACTATTGGATAGGTTTGGAACTCCTCCTCTTGCTACAGAGCTTTTGTTAGAAACCATTCAATTGCGTTGGGAGGCGCAACGCATAGGGTTTCAAAAACTTACCTTTAAGGATCAAATTTTGAATTGCTATATAGGGAATGATTTTCAAAATAAAAGATCCGATATGTGGCAAGCTTTGTTGCAATACATCCAGAATTATCCTTCTTATTGCCGATTAAAACAACTGCCAGGACAGCTTGTATTAAGTATGACAGGACAGACCGATATGACCCAGGCTAAGCGCATCTTATCTAACATAGGGGTATGAGTTATGCTGCCATGTAGATTAAGCTCATTGTTTTATTTGCTTATAAAATAATAAATAGGCATCCTGAGCAGCATGAATGGCCTCATGAGAGGCTACTAAGGTTATCTGAGTATCATCAGCTCGAAACCATTGGTTCTGTTTTTTAACATAAGCAATATAATGGCCAGCATTTACTTTAGTTCCTATATGAACAATAAAACCATGCAAAGCAAAAGGCACATGGATCTCATTATTGTTTGCATCCTTTGTTGGTAAATGTATTTGTTCTGTATCTAAAACCTTATTAGATAATTTATTGATCTTTATAAGGGTAATTGCAAACCGCTTAAGCTGAACACAAAGTAGGTCTGGAAGCTTGGTTATATGGGTTCTTTCTAGATAATTTTGCGCTTTACCTGCTTGGATAGGTTGTAATTTGTCTATGGCATTCTTAGTATCTTGAACCCTCTCATATTCGCTTAAATCGACATCTAATGGATTGTTCTCAAGAGAAAAATCGGCATACAGATTGATTAAATTTTGTAGACTGCAAGATGCATCAGGATTTTCTCCAAAACCCAATTGCAGCACCAGATTATCACTTGGTGGTCGTATCTTTGCATAGCATGTGGCCCCATCTTTGACAATAATTTGTAACCTTGTTTCAAAATTTTTCAAAAAAGGTATCTGGTCATTCAATCTAGATAAAAACTCCTCTGGATCTTCTTGCGCACCTGATTGTGCCAGTTGAGCTGCATTGCCTTTTAAACTTGCTATAAACGTTCTTACCTCTTTTTCTGTGAGGGCACCAGTGGTCTTTGGGTTGTTATTGATGAGACCGATAAACTGTTTTATGTGACTATCTTTGGCAAATGCATCTGGATACAATGCAGCGATAATTTGCAGACTGGAGTTCATAAAACAAGTATTGCCTACGTTGGGAATGCCATTTGGTGGATTGGTTGGATGGAGGATGTGGCTATTTGAACCTCTATTACGACGTTTATTTTCGCACCGTTTACAACTATCAAATAGGCATGCCAGTAAGCAAACACCAACAATATACCTGCTAGGCTTCTTTTTTAGAAAAGAAAATAGAATATGGAATGTCATAAATACTCAATAAAAGGGACTATGGATTAGAATGCATGATAATCTATATAAAAACATGGATATGCTTTCAACGTTTATTGCCCAAAGGCTCAGGAGACCGATGCTAAATAAGAGCTAATTTCTTCCTAAGGAGTTCGTAAGTTTTCCTTTACAGTGTGCTTAGCCCGACCAAAAAAAGAAAAATGTACATAACGCTCAGGTTGCTTTCTGATATTGAATAACAAACCATCTAGATTCTTTGTAGTATAGATTAAATTTTTGTACAGTGTTTTGTCATGAATTAATGAACCAATTGTTCCTTGTTGATTTGAAATATTTTCTAATAACGTTTCTGTATTTTTAAGTATACGCACCATGCCACAAGATAGATCCTTAAAAGGGATGGATTCGACGTGGCCAAGAATTTTATGCATTGAAGTTAACATAGTCGGAATACCTTGCTTAGGGTCTGCCAAAGGCACAGAAATGGACATGATGTTATTTGAGATAGTGGCTATGTTGTCTTGAAGTGACTCAATAGCATTAGACAATACTGAACTGGTTTTTTCTATACTACCTAATATATCATTGAACTTTTGTGTGGTTTTAATAAGATTCGCAGTAATGTGAGATACTTGTGTAGTCATTGCCTTAATATCTAACTCATTAAAGTCTGGATGCACCTGCCCAATTATAACAGTCCCTGTCTTTAAAGGTTTGCCTTGATTAAGTTCAAGCTCTAAAGCATTCCCTTCCATGACCCCAGCATTGTTAAGCATGACTTTGCTATTTTCATTTAGGGGAAATTTTTTGTCGACTTCAATCAACGCTCTTGTACTATAATTTTGATTGGGCATAATTTCAATTTTCGTAATCGTACCTACCATATGGCCACTTAATTTCACAGGTGCCGAAACAAATAGATTTTTATTAACAGGATAAGAGACATAATAACTATTGGTTTTAGAAAAAATGTTGCGCCCCCTTAAGAACCAAAAACCATAGTACAAAATAATAAAAGAACATAAAGCCAAAAGCCCTACTCTATAGTTTTTATTCGGTTGCATATTAAATATCTTTTGTACATTTTTTTTGATTGAATTTCAGTATGTCGTATCTACGCTTAAACGCTTTGTGAACCGTGAAGCTTTTTAATACACAATAATAGTACATCCTCTAAGAAGTACTATTATTAAGATAAACATGCTACTTTTTGATTACCCAACAAGCTGATACTGCTTATACAGCAAGAATATACTACAAATTTCTTTAGAAATTAGGAATTTTCCTATCAAAAATCGTTTTAACTTTTCAGTTTTTTTAAAACAAAATCACGTTTCTTAGTAGCATTATCAATGGTTTTCTTGTTTTTAGACTTACTAATGATAGAGGTCAATGTAGCTTTAGCTTGGGTTAAGTTGCCTAAAACAATATAAATGTCTGCCATCAGCAAAAAGGCCTCATCTATATAATCCTTGTTGCAGGGAAATTTTTCAGTAAGTGAAAATAAATCATTTAACGCATCCTGGTAGGCTTTAAGCTTGAATGTTGCACATGCCAACAAGTATTGCGCTTCTGCTGCAGTCTTATTATGCAAAGGGTTAGTAGCCTTAAGAAAACGATGTTTGGCGTTGGTATATTCACAACGTTGCATGGCTATTTTGCCTAAATAAAGATGAGCTTGTTGGATGCTTTCTGCAGGGGTATTTTTTGTATTTAATATTTGTAGACAAGCAGGTGTAGTAATGGCATATCGCTTTAACATAAAACTGGATTTTATCAATCCAATTAACGTGGTATCTAATTCTTTATCTCGGATTTTCATGCTTTTTAATTTCTGATAGCTCGTTAATGCTTCTTGGTGTTTTCCATTTTTATAAGCAAAATCTGCAATCCTGAGCCATGCTTTAACATGAAAACTATGCGCTTCTTTATGCATGGATTGCTTGGCTGGAAGTTGACTAGGTTGTAGGGTATTGTTTGTCCTTGGTTGGCCAGTGGTAGCTTGCTCTAAGCGTTTGAAACAAGTAGTTATTTTTTTATAGTAGATCAAAGCTTGGTTCAGTGCTTGCAACCTGTAATGACTCTCTGCCATAAAAAAATAAGCTTCTATCAGCAAAGGGCTTTGAGGATAGGTTGTATCAAAAGAAGCAAGTTGCTCCAATACTTGTTTATACTTTTGTCTATAGAACAATGTTTTAGCCGTATCAATAGTGCGTTGGTCAGCATCCTTGGCTATTTTGTCTGCTATGTGTGCATATGTACGCAAGTAAGGGTCTATTTTATGGGACATGCCTTGTGCAGTAAATAAATTAGAGAGCGCTATAAGCGCACTCTCAGCCTGAATATGGCTAGCATGGTTTTCTAGTATGGTTATGTAATCTTGAGATGCTTCTTCATATTTTTTTAAATTTTCATATGCAATCGCTCTTTTTATCAACACATCAGGCTCTAGATCACTGTTGATCTTGTCTGTAAGCATCATGCTAAATTTTTCAATAGCTGCTTGATAGTGTCCTTCATTAAAGAGTGTAGCAGCCTCATGATAACGTGCTTTAGCGTAATATGGACTTTGGGTATGTTGTGTAAGAATTTCCTGTAGGGCTTGAGTAGCGCGGGTCGGGTTTCCTAATGCTTGATGAATAAGGGTTTCTTGATAGCGGACATAGGCTGGATGATAAGGGTAGACGCTTTCATATAAATTCAGTGCGTGATGATAATGTTTGTTTATATAATAACAATCAGCCAATCTGAGTGTTGCATCGTAATACGTAGAAGCTGATTCTTTTTGAGTAATAGCCAAATATTGCTCAAACGTTTTAATCGCATGATCATAATGACCTGTATTCAGATAAGCATAACCCAGACCATATAAAGTCTTTTCGTAGTACGAAGTACTGGAGTTATCTTGTTCCATAAATTTTTGGTACCATTTTAATGCTTGACTATGATCTTCTAAAGTAGCAAATGCTTCTGCTATCCAGAAATAAGCCTGGAATAATAACGATTGCTTAAGGGGGAACGATGTAGATTGCCTTAAGTGATGAATGGCTTCTTGTAGCATAGTACCACTGTTGTATATCTGTAATCCTCGGTAAAAAAGTACTTTTTGTTGTAACTTTAAGAGTACCTCATTTTTGTAAGGAAGCGATTCAATATAATCTACAGCAGAGGCATAGTCCCTAATTTTAGCATAGCACTTTAACAATAAGATTTGGGCTGAGACCAAATGATTGCTTTCTGGGTTTTCTTCAATGAACTGTTTTATAGAAGCAATACAAATAGAAAAGTCACTTTTCTGGTAGAGCAAACCGGCGTATTTAAGCCAAGAAAGCTCTTGGATTTCTGCAGGGGCAATATTGTTTTTGATCTCATCAAAGGCTGCCAGGGCTGCTTGTGTCTTTCCTTTTTTTTCATAAATCAGCCCCATATGATAATGGGCAATTTGCCCATAGTGGTCTTTGTGGGCCGATAATTGTTCAAAACAAGCTATTGCTTGATCATATTGTTTGGTTTCATACAAAGCATAGCCCAACTTAGCTTGACTTTCTCTGTCTGATGGATGGATAGACAGATAAGTTTTATAGGGGACGATAGCTGCTTCATATTGTTGTAGAAAAAAGTAGGCTTCTGCAATAAACAGTTGATTTTCTTTTTCATAACAAAGCGGCTTATGCTCCTGGACATATGCAATGAGTTGATCAAAATTTCTGGATGTATGGAATGTCTTTAGGATAAGATTTTGAGCTTTTAAACAGTGCTCCTTGCTGTTGCTTACCTCCTTCAGCAAAGCATGTGCTGCATCATAGTTTGCTTGTTGCAAGGCTATATAGGCTCTTTGTAGTTGAGCAGGATAGTAATAAGGATGGGTATGGTCTTGAATGAGACTAAAGGCTTCTTCAGCTTTTACCCAATTTTCTAATTGCAAATAGGTATCCGCTAGTTTATACTGGAAGTCAACATATGCTTTGGGGCTTAACCATTTTGTTTGGATCTTTTGATATAAAGTAATGGCTTCACTAAGTTCCCCCTTTTTATAAAAAAAATCGGCCAAATGATAACGGATTTCCTCTACGTGGTCACTGTAGGGATAATGCATGATAAAATCCTCCAATAAAACTTCTAGTCCAGGATCTTGATTTGCTAAAGCGATCAAAACCAAATAGTAAGCTGCCTTTTCTTGTTCATACTTTGTCCTCTTACTTTGTAAGTAACTTTCGAAACAGGTTTTGGCTGCGGTATAGTTAGATTGCTCGAAAAATATACCCCCTTGGTTAAAAAGGGTTGTTAAAGATTTGGTAGAGGGTAGAGCCACTACTTTATAGGTAAAAATGTTGGCAAATAGAATGGTTGTGGTGACCACAACGCAATGAATCATCGAAACCATAGAAAGCACAAAAAATATTTATCCACTAAAAAAAGATAATGAACCAACCTGGGTTATTCTGGATTATAGTATTTGATAATCAGTATAAAAACATTGATATACTTATTTTTATTTGGTTTACTGTAAACCACTTAGCCAGCGTGGCCCTTTTCTAATAGGCGCCTTTTTTTTAGTGTGTTAAAAATAGTATAGATTCAAACGGATTTAATCCAAAGTTGGCGCTAACCAGTAAATTTAGTGATGCATCAGCTTAAAAACTAATTCTTTGATAATTTGCGCATCGGTATTATTAGATGCTATTCCTTTTAATTGTAAATCAGCTTCATGCAAGAAAATCAAATTTTGGAGTGTCTCCATCAAGCTATATGTTTGACAAGCTTCTAAATAGCCTTGAACAAAATAAGGGTGCACTTTAATTTCTTGAGCAGCTTTAGCGGGTAGAATGATTTTAGTTTCGTGCAGCAACAAGAGTTTGGAAAAAAAATTGTATAAGATGGTTACAATAGCGAATGCTGATGTTTCTTTGGTCTGAAAAGTTGCCTGACCAATGAGTGCATAGCTTTTGGTATAATCTTTTTGCATGACTGCATGTTGCAATCCAAAGATATCAAAAGATTTATGTAGACCTATATATTCTTGTACAATGTGGGGAGTAATCTCATCTCCTGGATTAAGGTTGATCTTTACTTTTTCTAATGCATGAGCGATTTTACTCAAATCTTGGTCTATATATGCTTGTAGCATCCAAACTGCTTCTTCTGTGATGGATAATTCTAAGGAGGCTACGAAAGATTTGATAAAATGAGGTATTTGTCGTTCATACAATTTGTTGCAGGTGATTAATATGTTTTTTTCTGCTAACAACTTACCGAAAGAAGTACGCGCATCTATATTTTTATATTTGTAGGCAAAAACCAATAGTGTAGTGGGTTGGGGGCGTTTCAAATAATGCGACAACAATTGTTGGCCGGTGCTATTTTTTAAATCTGACATTTCTTGCGCCTCTTTTACCAATACTACTTGCTTGTCGGCACCCATAGGAAAACGACGCGCCTGCGTAAGCAAGGCTGCCATATTGCACTCCTTTCCATAAAAAATGGTTAAGTTGAAGCTTCTTTCAGCTGGGCTCAATAGCCTGTCTTCTATATATGCTGTAATCTTATCTATGTAATAGACCTCTTCGCCTTGTATAAAATAAATGGCCCTATAGATGCCTTTCTTTAATTCTTCTAAAACATTTTCAGCCGATGAAGTTGCCATATTTTGATTTATTCCATGTGTTGTAATTTTCCATTCTTGAGTAGTAAAACTCTATTTGCAATGGTTGTTAAGCCGGGGCTATGGGTTACCAGCACAAAGGTTTGAGCAAGCAATTTAGATAATTCCAAGAAAAGCGCATATAAGATGGTGGCATTTTTCTCATCTAAGCTTCCACTGGGTTCATCTGCAAAAACAATGGCAGGACTATTGATTAAGGCTCGGGCCACTGCTGTCCTTTGCAGTTCTCCTCCTGAGCTATTTGCTGGAAAATGGTCTTTAACAGCGTCCAGGCCTAGCAATTCCACCAACTCACTCCCCTTTTGTGCTACTGCTTTCTTGGGTTTCTTACTTATATAACCAGGCAGGCAGATGTTCTCAAAAAGCGTAAATTCTGGCAGTAGATTATGAAGCTGAAAAACAAACCCTATTTTTTTATTTCTAAACTCAGCCAATCGCTTGCCTTTTAATGTAGATAGATCTATCCCATCCAATGTGATGGAACCGCTATCGGGATAATCTAATGTAGACAACAGATGGAGTAAGGTGGTTTTGCCCGCTCCAGAAGCTCCTACAATGGCTACAATTTCACCAGGAGCAATGGAAATCTCCAAATCCTGAATGAGGGGGAGTTGGTTGTAGGATTTGGAGATTTCCTTGGCAATAAGCATAGGCTTTTGTATTGTGTTTGGTTATCTTATGCTCATATATTGGTATAGGCTATCATAATAAGCTATAGTATTCGTACTTGCTTTTTCCTTCAAGGAAGATGTAGATGATGCCCTATTTTTGTTTTTTTGCTTCTTCGTTGAAACAAACTCGAGCATAAAACTATGAATCTTCCTATTAGCCCAGTCTCCGGTTGTTCTAACCTGTCATTCCTTTGCTTAGTGAAGTTTTGAGCCCTTAGGCCTGCTTTTACAACAGTCTGATAGATAGGTCCTTGACTAGGTTCCGAATGGCTTTGTTGCATGAATAGGTTAAAAAATGGATTCGAGTGCTTTTTTTTATAAAAAAAATAGTTCTCAGAAAATAAAAATAAGCTATGTCACAAAAAATGATCATCTCGAATGCAAAGCAATATAATACATTTTTAAAAAATAGAGGCAAATTTTTTGGTTTAATTGCTCAAACATGCACCACTTGGTATGCAAAAGGCAGAAAGAAGAAAGGGGGCAATTACCAGTATAGTGATGCTTTAATCAT
>Ga0194122_10002669_pt1 | contig 19125 bp, 28 predicted proteins | sample TA2MahCa10mmetaG_FD_155487 | JGI IMG/M metagenome (GOLD analysis project Ga0194122, IMG submission 155487) | Freshwater microbial communities from Lake Tanganyika, Tanzania - TA2015021 Mahale Deep Cast 10m | ecosystem: Environmental > Aquatic > Freshwater > Lake | place: Tanzania: Lake... | reverse complement strand
TCCGCTGAACGGAACCACTGGTTGCCTCGCTATCTGGCGATCTATAGCGGCCGCAGGTGTCATATGGCCCTGGCTGGCCGCACCCCCATTCAGCAGCTCGGACTGTTGCGAGCTACTGAATGACCTGGTGAGAAAACACAGGCCGATAACGCCCGCAAGTTGTTCATCGGCAGCGATCTGTACCCCGGCGTGGAGTGCCTCTGATGCCCATGCTCTCCAACACCAGCGGCAGCGGCAAAGCCGCCCTTAATCGGGTGGTTGCAGGTGCGGGCCGGCATGCTCCCAGTGGGCACCCTTCTGGGCGCCCGGCGGGGCTGCTCACACCGGCGGTGTTGGAGAGCGTGCGCGAGCGGGCCCAGATCACCGATCTCTTTGGGCCCGCAGAACTCAAGAAGAGCGGCCGGGAGTTTGTGACCCGCTGCCCCTGGCATGACGATCGCCATCCCTCGCTGTCGGTAAGCCCCAGCCGCAACCGCGTGCACTGCTTTGTCTGCGGCAAAGGCACCGATGCCATCGGCTGGCTGCAAGACCGGCAGGGCCTGAGTTTTCAGGAAGCGGTGCTCGAGCTGGCGCGCCGCACCGGCGTGAGCGTGGCGGAAGGTGATCCGGAGGCGCAGGCGCGTTTTGAGCAGGAGTGGCGCGAACGGCGCCAGTTGATGGCGCAGCGCACCGAGCAGCGGACCCAGTTCCACCAGGCTTTGGTGCAACAGCTGGAGCAGGGCGGTGCAGGTGCCGATTACCTCCAGACCCGTGGCATCAGCCCGGAGACCGCCCATACCTGGCAGCTGGGCATCGCCGGCGGCCGTCTGACGATTCCCCTCAACGACGCCTCGGGCCAGACCGTGGGCTTTTGCGGCCGGGTCATTGGTAGCCAAGAGCCCAAATACCGCAACAGCACTGGGGACTTGCTGTTCCAACGCAATGGTTTGGTGTTTGGGCTGGATCAGGCCGCAGAGGCGATCCGCAAGCAGGGCACCGCGCTGTTGGTGGAAGGCCCGCTGGATGTGATCCAGCTCCACCAGGCCGGTTTCTGCAACGCCGTGGCATGCCTGGGCACAAGCGTCTCCGCTCTGCAGCTCCAACTCCTGCAGCGCCAGCGCATGAAGCACCTGCTGATCGCCCTTGATGGCGACAACGCTGGCCAGGCCGCCACGGAACGCCTGATTGAGCAGTTGCAGCCGCAGCTGGTGGCTGGTGGGTTGAGCGCCTCGGTGGTGCAGTTGCCCGAGGGCCAGGACGCCGACGGGCTGATTCGCAACCAGGGACCGACGGCTGTTGAAGGGTTAGTCGCCTCAGCTCGGCATTGGCTGGAGTGGCGATTGGATCGGCTTCTGGCTCCACTGGCGATGAGCAGTGGTATGCCTTCGCTTGAAACCCTTCAGGCGATCGAGCAGGCAGGGCAGGCCTTGGTGAAGCACCTGCCAGATGGAGTGTTGCGCCGTTCAGCCGAGGAACGGTTGAACAAATCACTGCAGGGCCAGAGCGATCAGACAGCTGCAACCCAAGCCAAGCCCCAGAGCATCGCTGCCCTGATCGAGCCCTGCGCTGCCACGGCTCGCCAACGGGCTGAGCACCGACTCTGCGGCTTTTCATCCATGCACCCGAGTGCCGTGATCTGATCGGCTGCCTCTCCCTCCAGGACCTCGCCTGCCGTGTGGCGATGGAGTGGCTGAACAGCCTGGCGCTGGTGGCTGTGGATGGCTCCATTGCCTCGATGGCATCGCAGCTGGTGGGGGAACTACCGGGCGCTGTGGGCGGGGCCATCGCACAAGCCGTCGACCCCGGACCGGATGTAGTCGCTCTGTTGCAGCGGGATCCTCAGGCGGAATTGCAGGCGTTGTTGGAGGTGATTGAACCCGTATGCACAGAAAAGGCTTAGGTCCCTGTCAGCGGAAAAGCTGATCCAGTAGGCGGTAAAGCCTGTTGCGCGTCCAATAGTGGTGAGAGACGTGGGATTACCGCTTAGGAGCTGGTAGCGAGAGAGTGACGACTAGGCCGAGAAGGAACAGGAATGCTGCGAAGCCCACGAGTCTGTGAACCATTTGTTATCTCAACATCACGTTGCTGCCAGCTCAAAGAAGAAGCTATAGATACAGTTCAGGTTAATTAAGAATAAATGCTGGTCTAGAGCTGTTGGCCCAATGCGCCGAGAGCTGCCGGTTTGTATTGCTGCTGTAGAGCCAAAGGACGTGGTCCTTCGCTGCACTGCCCAGTACGAATCGAGCAGCGTCCAGCGCTCGTAAGACCTTGTTCAGACAGTGCAAATTCCAAGAGGAGAGCAACCAGCTCTGCGACTTGGCATGGAGTCTGTTGAGCCTGGTGGTTGAGGCTCGCGACGATGGATACCGGTAACATCCAATTCACTGATTGGCAGCTCTCTTCAATGGGAGGGTAGGTCAGGTCGTTGGAGTTCGACATAAGGTGCTCTCGTCGGTACGCTTTCACTTGAGTGGAAGCCAGCACAGCACTGGCTCTCCAGTGATGCTTCGAAAGGGATTAATAGAATCTGATCAGGGCAATAGCTGCTCTCTTCATGTCTATTAATTGACTGTAGACCTTCGCGTGCTGACCTTCGTTGAGAGTATTGGTCGATCCTATAGGTCCTTGTGGTGGAGTTGCGCGGCAAGAATCGTGCTAGATGGTTGAAACTGGATTGTGGCTGAGAACAAAAGCTGGGCTGGCCTGGTGTCACAAATAGCAGAGCACTCTGGTCAACGAAGGATGCATTGCCTAATATTAGACGACTCGCTGATGACAGGGATTAACGATGTCAACTAAACGGCCAATATCATCAAGAATATAGTGGCGTAAGCGAGTCTGTCGTGCCCGCATCAATGAAATACTGATGGCCTCAGGGAGGTCGGCAGGGCTGCACTCATCTCGATAACCCCCGAATTCAAGGCGGCTGACAACTCGATAGGGCATTGGATCACTGTAGATCTGTTTCCAAGCTAGATCCTCTATGAGTTGGGTTAATGCAACATCAGAATTGCTCAAGAAACGAGAACGAATGTAGCGGATGACACCAAGATTCCTGTTGATGACATCGGCTGTGTCAGAGCAGGTGAGGGTCGAGGAAAGAACTGGGATGGGGAGAGAAGGACGGACTATCACAGTCATGCTTCCTTTTAAGCAGCATCAGCTGACGCTCTTGGAAATGGTGTCTCATGGAAGAGCATCAGTCCCCGGACTTGCGATCACGAACCTCTTTGCCAGATCGTGAATAACACCATCAGGCCAAGCACTATCCCTGAGTTCGCTTGAGGCCGAAGCCATGGCGACCAATGAAGGGTCTCCATGACTGACAGGATCAGTTCAACTATGCGTGGCTAGAAAATGTCCTCCTCAGCATTAGCCCGAATGGTGCAGTCGGACAGGGGATAGCTCACACACAGAAGCGCAAAGCCCTGTGAAATCTGCTCATCGTCAAGAAATGACTGATCACTCTGGTCAACCTTGCCAGTCAGTAGCTTTCCTGCACATGTGCTGCATGCTCCTGCCCGACATGAATAGGGAAGCTCAATGCCTTGCTCATCTGCCGCATCAAGGATATAAGCATCACCTGGGCAAGAAAAAATCTCACCTGACTCTAGGGTGATTGTGTAACTGGCCATGATTGGAAAGGATCTAACTACATTAATCGTGAAACAGGAATTGATCCTCTGACGTGTCAACTGCTACCTTTGTCAAATTATTCTGTTTTGCTGAGGCCAGGCTAGATCCATGGTCAGTGCGCGACCAATAGGTTCTGATGGAAAATACGGAAAGAGCGCATTGTGTTTTAAAGCTTGATCTAATTACCGGTTCTTCAGCTACTTCTGTACGGGCGACCGTAGCGTTGCACGCGAAGTCTAGATTCTGCGCTGAAGCAAGAGCCTAACTCTCCGGTGGTTTCTGCCCCCATTGCCGGGCTTTCCAGGCGGCAAGGTCAATCGGCATGCTATTAGAGCTTAAACAGCCAGGGTGGTGGTCAAGAGAAGAAATAGAAGACAACATATAGCCAACACCACGACAGGTCAGTATCACTTCTGGATCATCAGGATTGCTCTCGATTTTGCTCCTCAGGCGCGAGATGAGAGAGTCAACCAATCGCCTCGTCTTGGTCGAATTAGTCTCGCAGTTCCAGAGCTTGCGTAAAAGCTCATCTCTAGAAACTGGTTTTCCGCGGCATTGATAGAGCATTTCTAAAACCCTAAATTCCATGCCAGTTAGCAGGAGTTTTTGACCATCTCGAAATGCCTTGCATTTATAAAAGTCAATAAAGAGAGCACCGATAGAGAGTGTTGATTGGCTGATTGTTGTTTCAGTGAGATTCGTTTCATTAATTGTGTATGCTCGGCGCAATACCGCCCTTAGACGTGCCTCGAGTTCTCGGATGCTAAACGGTTTTAGGATGTAGTCATCTGCGCCAAGTCTTAGTCCCTCAACTTTGGCCCCAATTGAGCTCACGCCGCTGAGTAGCATCACGGGAATAGTCGATTGTGCTCTGATCTGTCTGAGCACATCAAAGCCATTGAGAAGTGGAAGCCGAATATCTAGAATGACAAGATCCGGAGAGTCTGCTTGGAATGAACGCAAGCTCTCCAGTCCTGTGGCTGCAGTATTGACTGTGTAACCCTTGAGCTCTAGCCGCTTCCGAACGATCTGGCAAACGAACGGATCATCATCAGCTACTAGGATCTTTGTAGGCTGAGTCAGCGATTCGCTCATGATTTCGGTTCACTTCGGATCGGCTAGCGGCTGAGCTGCATTCGAACGGGACTGGTTGATCTACGCCTCATATCCATTGCACCTAACTGGATCTCCCTGGATTGGCAAAACTCCTGTGAGTAGAGCTGCGTCCTGACCTTGTGTTAATCCTATAAACCTCTAGAGCCTGAAACCGATTCGGTGGTGACGCAGAGAGTTAATTCAGATGCAATAGAAGAGCGGGAATCAAGGTTGCTTCTTAGCCAATTGGCAATGGATCTAGCTTCCAGATACGAGCTGCGTATTCGCGGATAGATCGATCACTGCTGAAGAAGCCACATCGCATCGTATTCGTGATGGAGGATTTGGACCAGCTTTCGCATTCCATCCAAGCCCTATCGACCTGATTCTGAGCACAACTGTAATCAGCTGAATCTGCGATGACCTGGAATGGATCTCGTTGGACGAGATTATCCAGTAGGGGGCCGAAGAGATCTCGATTACCCTCACTAAAATGCCCTGATGAGATGAGCTGCAGTGCCTCTCTGATCTGTGGGTTGCTTTCTAGCCAGGGCATGGGGTTGTAACCCTGCTCGTACAGTTCATTGACTTCTTCTGTGTTGTGACCGAATAAGAAGAAGTTTTTTGCCCCAACACGATCTAAGATCTCGATATTGGCGCCATCAAGGGTGCCAATTGTGAGTGCACCATTGAGGGCCATTTTCATATTCCCAGTGCCCGATGCTTCCTTCCCAGCAGTAGAGATCTGTTCGGACAAGTCGACAGCAGGGTAGATCAGTTGCCCGAGACTAACGCTGAAGTTCGGTAAGAAGATAACGCGCAGCCGCCCCTTCATGGCCGGGTCCATATTGACAATCTCTGCGATGCCAACGATCAGCCTGATGATGAGTTTCGCCATTGCATAGCCTGGTGCGGCTTTGCCTCCAAAGATCACAGTCCGAGGCGGTAAGTCTTCGCCTGCACGGATCCGTAAATATCGTTGCACTACCTCCAAAGCCGCCAGATGTTGGCGCTTGTATTCGTGAATTCGTTTGACTTGAACATCAAAGAGAGAGGTGTGATCGACAAGAACTCCTACCTCTTGGTGGATATGCTCTGCCAGCCGCTGTTTTGCACGCCTACGCATCATCTGCCAGCTTTCAAGAAATGATGAGTCCTGAAGCATCGGCTCGAGATTATAAAGCTGTTCAAGGTCTCGCCGCCATCCCATGCCAATGGATGCATCCAGTAGCTCAGATAAGTAAGGATTGGCGACAGCGATCCAGCGCCTTGGAGTGACTCCATTCGTCACATTTGTAAATCGCTCAGGCCATAACTCAGCAAAGTCACGCAGGAGACTTTTTCTGAGTAGATCACTGTGGAGTTCGGCGACTCCGTTGGTATGATGACTACCCACAACCGCAAGGTTCGCCATTCGCACGCGCCGATTCTCACCTTCCTCGATCAAAGAGAGTCTTGCTAGTCGTTCAGGCTGCCCTGGATAACGGATACGAACCATCCGTAAGAAGCGACTATTGATCTCATAGATAATCTGAAGCTGTCGAGGTAACAGCTTCTCAAACAGATCTATGCCCCATGTTTCCAGGGCCTCTGGCAGAAGTGTATGGTTCGTATAGCTAAGACTCGATGTTGTAATGGACCAGGCAGTATCCCAGTCTAGATATTCTTGGTCGATCAATAGCCTCATCAGTTCTGCCACTGCGATTGCTGGATGGGTATCATTCAACTGAATCGCAAATTTCTTTTGGAATTCGCTGACTGGCAGTCCTTGCTTCTTGAGGATGCGCAACATATCCTGAAGAGAACAGGACACGAAAAAGATCTGCTGGCTTAAGCGTAGGCGCTTGCCTTGGTCGAATTCATCATTGGGATAAAGTACCTTGCTCAGTGTTTCGCTTTCTGTTTTGGCTAATACGGCACGCGTGTAGTCACCAGCATTAAAGGATGCAAAGTCGAAGGCCTCTGGAGCCATCGCCGACCAAAGCCGCAGGGTGTTTGCCGTTCTTACCCCATAGCCTGTGATCGGTGTGTCATAGGCGATTCCTAGAACGGTTTGGTGACCAATTTGAACTGGATAAGACCATTCCGGGCGAATCACTTCCCATGGATTGCCTTGCGAGAGCCAGGCATCGGTGCTCTCATGTTGCCCGTATCGATTGATATGTTGCTTGAAAATCCCAAATTCATAGCGGATGCCGTATCCAATAGCAGGTAATTCCAGGCTGGCTAACGATTCCTGGAAGCACGCTGCCAGTCGGCCCAGTCCACCATTGCCCAACCCGGGTTCGGGTTCACATTTCACTAGCGAACTGAGATCAAGGCCAAGGGCTGCGCAGGCCTCCTCGGCCTCGTTTCGCATCCCAAGATTGACCAAGTTGTTTTCGAGATGCGGTCCCAGCAGGTATTCGGCTGAAAGATACGCTGCCGTGCGTACCCCCTTTGTTGTGTAGCTTTCTGCAGTCTCAACCCAGTTCTGAAGGAGTCGATCACGCACAGCCAGGGATAAGGCCATGTAGTAGTCGTGGGGCGAAGCCAGGGTTGGTGACTTGGCCTGGCTATAGAAGAGATGACGCAGGATCTGTTCGCTGAGTGGACCCTGCATGCGGACTGAAGTGATGTTGAGTTGTTCGCCCATCAGATTTCCTCCAAGAGCTGATGCCATAGGGCTTCTCCGCTTTGATACACGTCTCGAACAGACCAGCCTCTGACCAGTAAGAAATGAGTGAAGTCCAGTGCCCTGCCAACTTCTTGAAACACGTGCTGCTGGATGACACAGCTCAATTCCTTGGCATCTCCACGCACAGCGTGAACAGCAACGACCTTGCCTGCTTCATTTTTTTCCAATGACCATGACCCCCTGTACGGAGCCATATGATCATGAAGGGTCAGAAGTGGTAGTGAGGAATACAATGCATTGATGACAGAGGTTCTAACTCCACTTGATCGGATGGATGGAGTCTCGGATGTCTTACATCGCACAGATTCACATCTATTCACAAGTCATTGACTGAGCATATCTACTTATTAAATGGCAAAGGTGTTGATTGGCTCGTCGGTCGTTGACCTCCTCGTTTCCTTCCGTTGTTTGACCGTTGGCGTGCGCTTGGCTGGACTGAGTCAATTTCAACGATGTCGGTGACGGATCTAAGATCCAGATCGACGACACGGTAGGCCCTGTGTGCCTCTGCAGCTGAATACCTTGCCTGTGTTAGTGCCTTAAAGCGTGTTCTGTGCTTACCATCTTCGATTGGCATCCAATGCTGGTTGAGCCGCTCTTCGACTTGGTACATGGGACTCGGATCGCTGCGTTCATGCTGCGCTGTCTCAGCCATGGCGCTCAAGTCCTTAATGATCACCTTGGGATCTCATGGCTCTTTGCTCACATAGACCCATGCTCTTCCTCCATTAGCCAGTGGCGCTTCCACTCGTTGGTAGGAATCAACCTCATAAGCATCAGCTTTGGCGAGGTCTGACTCCTCCAACTTAAATACAGTACCCGGAGCTTGATGCCGAAACGAACCGGTGAACTTCAGGATCGGATGAACGTCCTTTTCGCTGATGCGCCGTACTTCGTTATCCCTAATCTCGATCATCGCCAGGATATAGCCGATAATTCAGTCGGCCTCACCGCAAAGCTTCCGTCCGAATGTGCTGTTTTGCATGTCGCTCTGCTGAAGCGTTCCATAAGAGAACAACCGGTGCTTTCCCATGACTTTGCAACCTAAATCGTTTTTAGAGATCCCACAATCGGCTCCACCCGTAACTGCTGAGATACAGCGCAAACTGCTGAGCATCAGCCAGGGAACTTAGAGACAGCCGTTCGACGATCTTTATGGACCCATGATTCTCCTCTACTTCGTGGCATGCGTCATAGAGTAGATCTTGGCATTGGTAAATAATCCACCTTCCTCTGTATGGTGCCTTTTTGTTGACCAGAGTCGCGATTCGAGGGCTTTTGTAGATGATAGTCATGTGATGGCTAATTCCTTTCCTTGGGTGAAACTACTTAAGTCGTAGAGGAGTCTTCTCGCTCACGCTCTCTGCCGAGGCACGCTATCGATGTTCTTATTGCTACGACTCAATAAATCTTTATGACCTGGTTCCTCCCGGTCCCGTTGGTCTTTGCGCCCGCATTGCCCCTGAGGGTGAACTCAAAAGTCGTCGGTTGGTTGTGTGCCACCAATTCCAAGCCTAGATACACGGAGCTCTTACCTTCTTCGATTAGGTATTCGATTCTGTAGCAATAGCGTCATCAGGAGGGTCCGGAGCAGGGCTCTGGTGGTGTTAGCGAATGATTCTTCAGTGCCTACATCCCAGCGTTTCCAGGCTATTCAGACCATCCTCAACCGTCCAGCTCCAGCCGTTGCCAGACCAGGCCCTCTTGAAGAGCTATGGGCTAGCGACGTCTTCAGCCTGGCGGCGATGAAGTCTGCCTTGCCTAAAGGAGTGTTCAAGTCTCTGCATCGAACCATCGTGCAGGGGGGAAAGCTCGATACCTCTGTCGCTGACGTGGTCGCTCAGGCAATGAAGGCTTGGGCTAGTGGACGTGGCGCCCTGTACTACGCCCATGTTTTCTACCCCCTCACCAATCTCACTGCTGAAAAGCACGACGGATTCATTTCGCCTCAGGGGGATGGGCGTGTGATCAGTGAGTTCACCGGAGAACTGCTGGTCCAAGGAGAGCCTGATGGCTCCTCTTTCCCCAATGGCGGGATTCGATCCACCTTTGAGGCCCGCGGCTATACCGCTTGGGATGTGACGAGTCCTGCCTATCTGATGCACACACCTAATGGCGTCACGCTTTGCATCCCAACGGTATTTGTGTCCTGGACCGGTGAGGCGCTGGACAAAAAGACTCCACTACTGAGGTCGAATGCAGCCATCAATCAGCAGGCTCAACGGCTTTTAGCTTGCTCGGCGAGACTGAGATTTCACCGGTCAATTCGAGTTGCGGTGCTGAACAGGAGTATTTCCTCATTGATTCCGAATTCATAGCGCTCCGCCCCGATTTGATGCTCGCGGGGCGCACGCTCTTTGGGGCTCCACCTGCAAAGGGTCAGCAATTCGACGATCACTACTTCGGTGCTATTCCTGAGCGCGTTCAGGTGTTTATGCAGGACGTAGAGGATCAGCTCTATCGGTTAGGTATCCCTGCCAAGACACGACACAACGAAGTCGCCCCTGGTCAGTTCGAGATTGCACCGTTCTACGAAGCAGCCAATGTTGCAACGGATCACCAACAGCTGCTCATGACGGTTCTAAAAGCAACCGCAAGCGGCATGGCTTGACCTGTCTGCTCCACGAAAACCTTTTGCGGGTGTCAACGGCAGTGGCAAGCATGTGAACTGGTCAATTGGTAATAGCACCCAAGGTAATCTTCTAGATCCTGGTACTACACCTCACGAGAACCTTCAGTTCTTGTTGTTCTGTGGGGCTGTGATTCGTGGTGTGCACCAATATGGTCCACTAATGCGGGCTGCGATTGCCACTGCTAGCAATAACCACCGTCTTGGCGCTAATGAAGCCCCGCCTGCAATTATTTCAGTCTACCTGGGTAGTCAGCTTGAGGATGTCTTCAATCAAATCCGAAGCGGAAGGCTGGAGGGGTCAGCGAAGGCGGCATTGATGTCTCTTGGTGTGGATACTCTTCCAGATCTCAACAAGGATCCGGGTGATCGCAACCGCACTTCACCTTTTGCATTTACGGGTAATCGCTTCGAATTCCGTGCTGTGGGCTCAGGCCAGTCGGTCGCTGGACCTCTGGTCGTACTGAATACAATTCTTGCCGATTCCATCGCGTGGATCACAGATCAGCTCGAGGATCAACTCCGAAGTGGTGCTCCCCTTGTGGAGGCCGCTTTCAATGTCTTGAAGCGAACCATGGATGAGCATGGTGCTGTTGTGTTTGGTGGCGATGGATACTCAGATGAATGGCATCGATTGGCTGTAGAGGAACGCGGCCTCGAGAATCTCCGCACGAGCGCTGATGCATTGCCTGTTCTCCAGCGTTCTGACATTTGTTCCCTATTTGAGCGTACCGGTGTACTTAGTGCTATTGAACTAAAGAGCCGTTTCGATGTCTATGCAGAACAATACATACTGGCGATCGAGGTTGAGGTCAAACTTGTTCTTCAATTTGCTCGAACTCAGGTCTATCCAGCCGTTAGCAAGGCATTAGATGCGCTCATTTGTTTGATCCAATCTCAGGAATCCTTTGGGCTTTCTCCTGATAGGGCCATCGCTGAGCAGCTTTCCGCTTTGAATGAGCGGCTGTTGTTCGATGCAGGCACGCTTTCTAATGCCCTGACCGAGACGCCACATGGCGTGCAGCAGCATCTTCGTCATTGTGCTGACACTCTGCTGCCTTTGATGAGCGCTATTCGTGCGTCTGCTGATGCACTTGAGAATCTTGTCGATGACTCCTTTTGGCCGCTTCCTACGTACCAGGAAATGTTGTTTATACGCTGATTCTGGCACTCTGGTATTGCTTCTACTGCCATGGATGTTCCAACTGCTTTTGCTTCCATTGCCGTCGCCGCTGTCTTTTGGGACAATCGGCTGACGATGGCTGGCTCCCGTGCCTTGCGTCACTCGCTTGACTACCGCAGGCCATTCAACGGGTATGACGATGCCGCAATGATCACCTTAATGGACACCCTTGTGACTGAACTACGCCACAAAGATGCTCAGCACATGATGATTGACGCAGCTGCTGTTCTCTTGCCTGATCAACGCAAGACCGCATTTACAGTCGCGGCCGAGATTATGCGCTCTGACGGCTCTTATCAACAGGACGAACTGAATATCCTCAACAACCTGGCCTCTGTTCTTGCACTCGACGATGTTTTTACGTTTGAGGCCACGCGAGTGATGGACGTCTTGCACTCAGACTTGTTGGCATAACCATGCAGCGAACGGCCTACCAATCGATCACGCGATAGGAGACGTGCTAGTCGTAGCCCTTGTCTGAATTCTTGATCAGCGCTGCATTTTCCCCTTCAGCAGTGGCCTGGCTGAATTGCTTGAGCTGGACGTTCTGCTTTCCTCGTGCTCGATTGGATGCGTTGTCATCCTGTTGATGGTCCAATGAGATGGGTTGCACCATCGGTCGACTCTGGCTATGTGCAACCTATTCATCCGGCCACCCACCTTTGAGTATCAATTTATACGGATTTCCAGCCACTTTCCTCCTGTTGCTCGGCGTTGCCCTAATCTTTTGATATGTCGGTTGCCATTTGGCAGCATCCAATCGGTGTAGCGCTTCCGTCTTTGTTCTGGCGAGTCGGCAAAGGCCTGCGTCAACTCCCGCCATAGCAACTGCTTCAGCCACATCACGGGCAACCTCGGGTGCATCGCTGAGTGGTGGCATTAAGGCTGCATCCGGATTGCTGCTTGCCGGAATTCGTAGGGCCAGGGCCCGCAGGCCCGCGTCGATCATCGCGTCGGTGATCGATACCAGCCCTGTCGCGACAGCTGCATAACCCAGCCCAGGGAACAGAAAACAGTTATTGCACTGCCCTACCCCGCGATTTTGCACAGCCTGAAAGGGACTGCCCGTTGCCACAAGGGCCCGGCCTCCGGTCCACCGCCAGAAATCCGCAGGTGCCGCCTCGGCTAAATGCGTGGGGTTCGAGAGCGGCAAAATGACCGGCCGTGCGCAATGGCGCGCCATTGTTTCGACGACTTCTTGGGTGAAGGCTCCAGCCACCGTTGATGTCCCAATCAACACGGTGGGTTTCACCTGTTCCACCACGGTTTTCAGATCGATGCGCCCATCCGCCGCTCGGGGCCACAGGATCACTTCAGAGGGTTCACGTGCGAGCTTGAGCGCATCAGCACTTACTCCGTTCGTCGTCTTCAGGACAAGACCTGGGCGATCGATCGCCCAAATCCGCTTTCGGGCTTCGACTTCATCAAGCCCCTCTGCCCTTAGCAATCGGATCAACCCCTCGGCTATGCCACAGCCAGCTGTCCCCGCGCCAAAGATCACGATCCGTTGATCTTGCAGTTTCTGCTTCAGCCCCTGGCAAGCGGCCAGCACCGCCGCGCTGGCAACCCCGCTAGTCCCCTGGATGTCGTCATTAAAACTCGGTAACTGGTCGCGATAGAGATCCAGCAACGGTCTCGCCGTGGCGGTGCCGAAGTCCTCCCAATGAAGACAGGCACCTGGGCAGACCTCACGAACTGCTTCCACAAATTCATCAATCAGCTCTAAGTAGGACTGGCCTTGAATCCGTGGACATCGCAGGCCTGGATACAGAGGATCGCTGAGCAGGCTTTCGCGGTTGGTGCCCACGTCAAGGACCACCGGCAGGACTTGCTCAGGGTCCAGACCTGCACACAGGGTGTAGACCGTGAGCTTGCCCTGGCAGATGTGGATCCCGCCTACTCTCTGATCACCGATACCGAGGATGCCCTCGGAATCGGTAACAAGCACAAGGCGCACTGGGCCAGACAGACTTGCTCGCATCACAGCAGCGAAACGTCCTTTTTGGTTGGCGCTGAGGAAGAGCCCCTCCTGAGGAGTGCGGTAACTGCGACTGAAGCGTTGAATCACTGCCCCGACCGTTGGGGTGTAGACCACCGGCAAGACAGCCTCGAGGTGAGTGGCGAGAAATCTGTAGAACAGCACCAGATTGCTGCGGCGCAACCCTTCGACAAAGCTGAATTGTTCGAGGGGGCTTCCTAACGCCAAGAATGCCTGCCAGGAGCGCTCGACCTGTAGTTCCAGGGTTTCCAGCTGGGCAGGTAACAATCCTTCCAATCCAAGTTGGAGGCGTTCCTCAGCGCTGAAGGCGGTGCCCTTGTTAAGGGCGGGGTGCCGTAAAAGCTCGATGCCGCGAAGCGAGGTGACACGCTCCGTTTTATCGGCGGCCTGTGCGGTTTGACCGGAGAGCGCCACAAAAGCGAAAACTGTTTGGCCAACTGAAGGCGATGGTCCGCATCCCGAAGGTGGCCGTCACTACGGATGGGTTAACCGCATCGTCACACAGAACACAGATCCATGGCTTGTGGCTCTGGCACGGTTGGATCAGTGATATGGACAACCTGATGGATCCTTGTTCGATGCTCACCTGCTTTGGTGAACCAATCGCCAAGAGCTATCGTCTGATCAATGCTAACTACGAAGCACACCCCCACCTCGATGCCCTTTACGACTGTCTAGAGGATGCGCTTAATGACGCCATCGCTTGGTTGGGAGAGCATCCTGCTGCTTCTCAATCGGTGATTGGTGTCGAGATGAGTACGCGTGGCGGTGAGTGGCGAACAGTGCGCTATCCAGTTCCACTCGATGCTTTTTTGCATGCTTAACCCGCCAGCCTGAAAACTATTGCGCGCCCGTCCTCCTGGGCGGTCGACTCGCACTGGTTCCGTTCTGCTGAGGCGGAGATTTCACCCCCGGATCTAAGTCGCAGGTTGTCGTCTGTTGCCATTGCGCTCCTGCCTGAAATGCATGTGACAGGCGGTATTTCAGCTCGCATAATCGCTGAAACTTAGAAGCATTCGATACAAGATCAACTCTAGATATGGTCCAGACAAGATTGAATTGCTACACCAACGACCAGCCGAGGTGCGCTGATTACAGCCTGACAGGGGTATGCGCCGATGCGTTCCGCTCCGGCAGCAAGCAGGAGGCCAACAAAAGCTCAATGGCGGTCTTGAGGATCGCCAGCGAAGTCAGTGTGGTGATCAAACGAGGCATGGCCTCAAAACTGATGGGAATGGATCGTTGTGCCATGAGCGGGCTGTAAGCCCGTTATGCCTTCCGCTGGTTCTGAATGGCTTGGTTGGTGCTGGCTTTCTCGCTGAACCAAGCCTTGAGCAGATCTTTCGCCAGGGCTCGCAGGGCTTCAGGGTCATCCTGAGCATCGATATCCCGCTTGAGGCGCTCGACCTCAAACATTTGCGCCATGGTGAGCTCGATCGAGGCCATCGATGGATTGCGATGGGACAGGCAGAAGCTATGGCCTTCCAGGCTCATGAACGTCACGTTGACTACTGAATCGGCGTTCTGTCAGCAGCACAGGACGATGACCGTTTGTGACACAGCTGTCGCTGACTCTCGGCCGCACACGCCATTCGCTAAGACTGAATTCAGCGAGCTGTTGATCATGCGCCTGAGTTGGAGCCAGCACCTGGCCGCAGCCAGAACTCTCGAACTCGCTGGGCGCGAACAAACGGGCACGGCCCTTGCCTTGATGGGAATGGCGCTGGTGATGCTTCTCCAAGACCTCCAGCCGATGTCTCCACCTGCGTCAACGGCTACCGAACAGGCCTGAGTCGAACTCTGCTTGTAGCGCGAGCAACACTTTTCAGAAATCTTCCACTCACAGTTGTGTGCGTCGATCAACACAAGCGGGATTTTGCCCATAACTTGTGATCACTTGAGCCACTGTTCGTGCCTGACTCTCGGCGACCTCTCCAGCCTGCCAGCTTGAAATGGCAGGAAGACGGCGAGCTCTCGGCCCAGGACATTTTCAATCTGATTTGCCGCCTGCGAGCGGTGGAGCCCGGTGCGACCAGTAATGAGCTGTGGCGCCTGGGGCAGAAATATCCACCGTTAGCACCCGGTCATCCCCAAGCCGGCAAAAGACATGCCGCTTGATCCAGCAGCGCGGGTTAACTGGGCTGAGAAGACAGCGATCATGAAGACTGATTCAAGTGATTAGCCGATCTTGTTGACTCACTCATTCCTGTTCTTGATTTGCTCACATCGGATTCAAGAGTAGTTTTCGCTACGAAGAAGCAGATTCCCGCCGATAATGTTGCCCTGTTGTTTACTTGTGCCGTCATGTCGAGCACGCAAGAACTCAGCATCGTCCAGCAGTTTGAAGTGGAGCGCTTTTCTAGGGCGATTGATGCCACAGTTGATCCTGCCCAGCTGAAGGCTCTGGCCAAACAGCTCCTGCAGGCCTGGCACACCCAGAAGGCCGCCACTGAATGGGTGAAGTCCCAGCAACTGTGATGCACCCATCACGCCAACAAGATCAATCCGTTGCCAGGGCTGTTGCGTATGAGTGATTCACAGGAACCATCGTCACGGAGCAAGCATGCGTGGAGGGTGCAGCACCGTGCCGTCAGGCTGCTCTCCCAGCTTGAGCAGGGTCATGACCGCAGGCGTATGGCCCTGGACCCTCAACGCGTCGATCAGGCCGATCGGGTGGCTGTTGATGCGATTCGATCCTTGCTTGATCCTCAGTCACTGAGCCGCCCAACCCTGCTCTGGAATCGCAGTCACGGCGATGATTGAGCTCTGGGCAGCATCTGCTGACGTTAGGCAAAAAGGACGCTAAAAGCACACATCTGGACGCGCTGTATTGCAACAGTTCAACAAGATACCTGCTTGTCATGCGCAAATCTCTTTCGATTGAACTGTTGTCCGCTCGCTCCACTGCGTCAGGGTCCACATTCTTTTCCGAGCCAATAGCATGCGATGAAACCTTGATCGCGGAAGTGCGTAGCAGCGAGCGCGGCGAGCTGTTTTGCCACCGGTTTCAAACCGATCAATTGCAGGTGATCAGCGGCAGTCTGGATCTGATCGTGCTGCAGGACCGCCGGCTGCGTTGCATCCAGCTACGAGACGATGAACCGACCTGGTTGCGCATTCCGCCCGGAGTACCCCATGGTGCGATCAACCGCAGTTCACGTCCGGCTGTGGTGGTGAATGCTGTGCTGCGTCACGGCGCGAGTGATCCGCGCGATTACCAGCCGCGGGCAATCCCCAGGACCTTGGCCCAGGTGTGGTCTGAGCTGCAGGCAGCCTGAGCGTGGGAATGAAGGCGTTCGGGCAACGGCCTGCGCAAGCACTTGCTGCCGCTCTGGATGCTTGTTGCTTGCCCGCGATGACGCCCGAACTGGCTTGTCTGTGTTCTGGAGGGGCTGCTCCTGCTGCATCAGGAGCTGTCGGTGGATCCTGAGGCGCCTTGGTCTGTGGGCATGCCGGACCAAACCCAGGTGTCGCATGACGAGTTCGGCTGGTCGCCGGTCAGCTCACTCACCGCTCCAGCCCCGCGCTGGTGGGGGAACTTCCGGGGTGGTGAAGCCAACGGGCACGCTGTAGACCCCGGGCCGGATGTGGTCGCTCTGTTGCAGCGCGATCCGCAGGCGGAATTGCAGGCGCTGTTGGAGGTGCTCGAGCCGATCACCACGATTGAGCAGCACTGATGCCCTGGTTGCTCTTGCGCATCAGGCATCACCTGGGCCATGAGTGAGCGGTGCTCGCTTCACGAGTCAGGAGAGGTCATCACCCCCTGGCCGTCATCACAGCGATGCACGGGGCTGCACTCCTCACACCGCAGCCCACCCAATTTCTCCTCAAGGCCCCAGGCATGGCAGCGTTTTCCGTGTTCTTCTGCGATCAGGAGCGCTGCAGCATTCAGCCGGTTCGGGCGATGGACCCTGACCACGCCATCGCGCAGGTGCGCAGCCGTGTACGTGAGTTGCGGCGCGTGGCGGTGGTGCCCGATGAGCTGCTGGAGGGGTGTTGACCCACAGCAACTGCTGCAGGAGTGGAGCCAGGCCAGAGTCTGAGCAGTAGTCCAGCGGCGATGGTTGCTCTGATCGGCATCGATTGCGCCACGCAGCCCAATATGTGGGGCTGGCGCTCGGTGAACTGGATGGCGAGCGTGTGCGGATTCAGGCTTGCCGAACTGGAAGCCCCAAGGAGGCGCCAGCCTCAATCGTGAGCAGCTGGTTGAACTCAGGCGAGCCGGCGTTGCTGGCCCTTGACGCTCCACTGGGTTGGCCACTCGCGATCGGGCAGACCTTGGCCGGCCATCAGGCAGGAGAGCCGATGGGTTCCACAGCGCATGCTCTGTTCCGACGCAAGTGCGACGACGACATTTACAGGCGTTTCGGTAAGCGGCCTTTGGAAGTCGGGGCCAACTTCATTTCCCGCACGGCGGTGGCAGCGCTGGATCTTCTGGCTGACATCAGGAGCATGACCAGCGAGTCGATTCCCTTGGCCTGGTCTCCAACGGATGTGAATCCCATCGCTGCCATTGAGGTGTATCCGGCAGCAACCCGGCTTGCCCATGGCTCAGAAGGCAGGGGTGGCTCCATCGAGGGATTGGAGCCGTTACTCGATCTCTCTGCCCTCGACGGCGTTCTTCCAAGCTCGGCCGATGCCATCGATGCCCTCGTGTGCGTGCTCGCAGCGGCGGATTTCATCCGAGACCGTGCCTGCCCTCCTATGGATTTGGACACAGCCAGGCAGGAGGGCTGGATCTGGACGGCGGAACGGCCAGGACAGTCCTGAGCCGCTCCTTACCAGGGCAGTGGTCCTCGGCCGGCGGCTGCATTGCAGCCGACTTGAGATCCCAGCAGTGCACCAAGGGGAATCGCCCAGGCCCGGCCGTCATCGCGGGACATGGCGTAGGCCACTGCCCCACAACCCAGGCCGCCGATCAGGCGGCCAGTGTTGCAGCGCTGGGCCTGTTGCTCCGGAGTGAGGGGCGGCTTGCCATAGCCCTGACCTGAATTGCCGCTCCACCAGGGACGCGGCGGTGCCGATGGAGCTGGATAGTCCTGAACGCTGCCCGTCCAGCGGGACTGCGGGATGGGCCAGGGTCGCGCCATCGCCGTTTGGGGCAGCAGAGCGCTGATGGTGGCGGCAACGCCCAGGGAGCTGAGCAGCGCGCAGCGCAGCCAACGGTGCGGAAGCGGGATGCCGGTCATGGCGTTTGAGGCGGTGTGTGAGGAGGCAAGCGAGCAGCCGCGCTGCTTGACCTGTCACCAGCCAAATCCGATCGGCCAGACGAAGGGTGACTGAACCTGGATCAGGATCTGACCAGATGCGACCGACTCTCGACCTCGACGTTGTTGATCGAGGCTGTCCACAGTCTTGGATCCATCCCCCGGAAGCCTTCGGTCAGGACTGCGACCTGAGGTACGCCTCGATCATCAGCTCCATACCCTTCTGGGTGCGGCCATGGCGGCGAAGGCCTTGATCGGCCCAGGCCTGGTCCAGCTGTTCGCGCAGGGCCTCCGGAATCCAGCAGGAGAGCATCACTTTGCCGTCGCGACTGGATGTGCAACGGCGATCGGTCGTGGTCATGGAACTGTTGTGCACATGTGCACAAACTACGATCCCTTCGCCGAGCTCGTGGCATCCCCTGGCCAGAGGGGGCCTTGATCGCCCAGAATGAAAACCGTTCTCACAAGTGTCGGGTTCGATGGAGCGGCAGATGGCTCAGATCCCGGTCACGGTGCTCACCGGCTTTCTGGGCGCCGGCAAAACCACGCTGCTCAATCACATCCTGAGCAACCAGCAAGGTTTGCGCAGCGCCGTGCTCGTGAATGAATTCGGTGAGGTGGGCATCGACAACGAGCTGGTGGTGGCCACCAGTGACCAGATGGTGGAGCTCAGCAATGGCTGCATCTGCTGCTCCATCAATGGGGAACTGCAGGATGCCG
>Ga0194122_10002664_pt1 | contig 19158 bp, 10 predicted proteins | sample TA2MahCa10mmetaG_FD_155487 | JGI IMG/M metagenome (GOLD analysis project Ga0194122, IMG submission 155487) | Freshwater microbial communities from Lake Tanganyika, Tanzania - TA2015021 Mahale Deep Cast 10m | ecosystem: Environmental > Aquatic > Freshwater > Lake | place: Tanzania: Lake... | reverse complement strand
GCGAGCGAGCCGGAAGCGGTCCGCCGCGTCAACCGCGCCCACGGACGTTTTGGGGTTTAAACGGCGGTCCGAAAGCGTGAACCGGCCGCAGCCCCTGCTAGTTCGCCCCAATGAAGAGGGGCGGCGCCGGCACCACGCAGAACACCCATGATGCGATCGTCACGGGCGCTGGTATCAGCGGTGGCTGGGCCGCGAAGGAGCTGACCGAGAAGGGCCTTCGCCCGTCGCTGCCCGAGCGTGGCCGCGACGTGAAACACGGGACTACCCCACGGCGATGATGGAGGCTTAGGAGTTTCCCGGCCGCAATCGGCACTCAGGCACCGAGCTGGAGCGCCAAGTGAAGCAGAGCCGTCCCGGCTATACCACCCACCAGCGCAGGCGCGCTGGTTCGTCGATGACGTCGACCACCCGCATTCCGAGGATCGGCCGTTCGGCTGGATGCGCGGCCGCCACGTCGGGGCCGCCCTTCGCTCAAGGCTCGGCAGTCCTATCGTTTCGGCGAGCAGGATTTCGAGGCCAACGCTACCGGCGGCGTGAGCGTCGATTAGCTCGTTTGCTGCTGCGACCTCAACCCCCTAGAGGAGTACGCACGCGGCCCAAGGGCGGGGTTTCGCTGATGTAACCGCACTGGGCCAGGATGACCTGATCCGCGCCGCTACGGAGTCGGGTGGCCGCTTCTTCCCGCTCCTTCGCGGGTTCACGCTGTCAGGCTACTTCACCTCGGCGCGGGTCGCTGGGAGGAGCGCACTTCGACCAAGTGTCCGGACGATGGGAGCCTAGCGTGCCCCTCGCAGAGGTGGGCGGCCGGCTCTGGACCCGCTGAAAGGAGCTCTGGGAATTGAGGGGGAGGAACGGGCTGCGGCGACCACTACCGCCCGCCGCCGCCTAGAGCAGCAGGAGGGCGGGGCTCTCGAGCAGCGTCTTGAGGGCGTTGAGGTACTGGGCGCCGACGGCGCCGTCGACCACGCGATGGTCGCAGGACAGCGTGACGGTCAGCGTGTGCCCAATCTCGATGCGCTCGCCGCGCACCACCGGCTTCTGCGCCACCGCGCCGACCGCGAGGATGGCGGCGTTGGGCGGGTTGATGATCGCGCTGAAGCGGGGGATGCCCATCATCCCAAGATTCGAGACGCAGAAGGTGCCGCCGGTGAACTCCGCGGGGGCGAGCTTCTTCTCCTTGGCGCGCTTGCTCAGGGCCTTCGCCTCGGTGGAGATCGCGAAGATCGACTTCAAGTGTGCGTCGCGCACAACCGGGGTGATCAGGCCGTCCTCGATCGCGACCGCGAACGAGATGTGCGCGGCGGCGAAGTAACGGATCTGCTTGCCCTCCCACGAGACATTGACTCCGGGTACGCGTCGGAGCGCTTCGGCGCTAGCCTTCAGCACAAAATCATTGACCGACAGCTTCACTCCTTCGCCCTCAAGGGCGGCATTGAGCTGCTCCCTGAGCGAAGTGAGCGGTGCGGCGTCGATCTCGATCTCGACGTAAAAATGGGGCAGCTGGGTCTTGGACTCCAGCAGGCGCCGGGCGATGGCGTCGCGCACGGTGGAGACGGCGACGGCGCGCTCCTCCTGGATCGGGCCCTTGGCGAGAACCGGGACGAGGGGGCGCCCCACTGGGGCGGGGGCCGCGGCGGCAGCCAAGACATCGGCGCGGCGGATGCGGCCGCCGGGGCCAGAGCCCTGAATGCGGACGAGTTCGAGTCCTTTGGCCGCAGCGAGTTTGCGGGCGAGCGGCGAGGCCTTGATTCGTTCGCCGAGGGCCGGGGCGGCCCCGGGAGCAGGCGCAGGGGTGGCTACGGCCGCGGGGGCTGGTGCCGGCGTCGGAGCCACGGTCGCGGTCGGAGTGGCGGGCGCAGCAGCGGCGAGAGCTTTGGCCGCGGGCGCCGGGGCGGCCTCACCGGGCTTGCCGATGGCGCAGAGCGGGGCGCCAAGGGCGACCTGGGAGCCGCCGGGGGCCTAAATCTTGAGGATCGTGCCGTCGAAGAAGCACTCCAGCTCCATCGTCGCCTTATCCGTCTCGACCTCCGCGAGCATATCGCCCGCCTTCACGACGTCGCCCTCTTTCTTCAGCCACTTGGCGAGCGTACCCACCGTCATGGTGTCGCTGAGCTTCGGCATTTCGATGATGTTGGCCATGGCGGTGCGGGGGCTGGGTTCAGGCGAGCGTCTCAAGGGCAGCCTGGAGGACGCGGCGAGGGTTTGGGAGCTGTTCGACCTCGACGGGAGGGCTGTAGATCGCGGGGGCGTCGACGGTCGCGAGACGGTGGATGGGACCGTCGAGCTCATCAAAGGCCTCGCGCTGGATCATATAAGCCAGCTGGGAGCCGACGGAGGCAAATGGCTTCTGCTCCTCAACGATCAGGACCCGGTGGGTTTTGGCGACGGACTTCAGGACCGAGTCGAAGTCGAGGGGACGGATCGTGCGCAGGTCGAGGACCTCGGCGGAGATCTTCTGCTCGCGCTCGAGCACCGCGGCGGCGGCGAGCGAGTGCAGAACCGAGCGTCCGTAGGTGATGATCGTCAGGTCAGTGCCGGCGCGTTTCACGTCGGCGAGGCCAAGCGGCACCACGTGCTCTCCGGCGGGCACTTCGCCCTTTTCCCCGTAGAGCATCGTGTTCTCGAGGAAGAAGACTGGGTCGTTGTCGCGAATGGCGGACTTGAGCAGGCCCTTCGCGTCGGCAGGGGTCGAGGGCACGACCACCTTCACGCCGGGATGGTTGGCGAGGACGTTTTCCGGCGTGTGCGAATGGGTGGCGCCGACGTTCGTGCCGCCGTTAGCCGGGCCGCGGATCACGATCGGGCAGTGGATCTGGCCACCGCTCATGTACCGCACGTTGGCCGCGTTGTTTAGGATTTGGTCGAAGGCGACGGAATAGAAGGACCAGAACATCAGCTCCATCACGGGGCGGATGCCGAGCATCGAGGCGCCGATGCCGACGCCGATGAACCCGGCCTCGCTGATCGGGGTGTCGACGATGCGCTGGGGGCCGAAGCGCGCCAAGAGGCCTTCGGTCACCTTGTAGGCGCCGTTGAATTGGGCGACTTCCTCGCCCATAACGACAACGTTGGAATCGCGTTCCAGCTCCTCGGCAAGGGCGTGGCGGATGGCCTCGCGGTAAGAGATGACAGGCACGGTGGAAAGAGGCTGCGGCGATCCTTTTAGGTGAAGAAGAGGCGGCCCTGTGAGCGACGGTCCGCAGGGTTATCCGCTTCCCAGTAGACGTCGGCCTGGATGTCCGCCGGGGTGGGGAAGGGACTGGCCTCCGAGAAGTCTGCCGCGCCGTCGGCCTCGGCCCGCGCCTCCGTGTCGATTTGCTCCGCGAGGGCAGGGGTGAGCACGCCCTCGGCCAGCAGCTTGACCTGAAAGAGCTGGATCGGGTCCCGGGTGCGGCGGTACTCCTCGATCTCTTGCTTGCTGCGGTAGGTGTTGTCCGGGTCAGCGACCGAATGTCCGCGGTAGCGGTAGGTGTCGATCTCGACGGTGCTGGGCTTGCCGGTCTCGCGGGCGAGGGTGAGGAACTTGTCCATCATCGCCCGCACCTCGTAGACGTCGTGGCCGCTGCATTGGCCCCACTGCATGTCGTAGCCGGCCGCGCGCTGGGCGAGTTCGCCAGCGGAGGAGCGCGACTGGCTTGTGCCCATCGAGTAACCGTTGTTCTCGATCACAAAGACCACGGGCAGGTTCCACAGGGAGGCCAGATTGTAGGCCTCGTGGACAGCGCCCTGATTCACGGCGCCGTCGCCCATAAAGGCCATCGCGGCGCCCTTGAGACCCTTGTACTTCAGGCCGTAGGCGAGACCCGCGCCGAGGGGGATTTGGCCACCGACGATGCCGTGGCCGCCCCAGAAATTCCGCGAGGGGTCGAAGTAGTGCATCGAGCCGCCCTTGCCCTTGGAGCAGCCTGTGGCCTTGCCGAAGAGTTCGGCCATCAGCGGCTTCGTGTCCATCCCGACGGCGATCGCGTGCCCGTGATCGCGGTAAGCGGTGATTACGTGGTCGTTGGGCCCCATCAGCGAGCAGCAGCCGACGGCGACGGCTTCCTGACCGATGTAGAGGTGAAGGAAGCCGCCGATTTTCTTGGCTTGGTAAGCGCGGAGGCTGCGCTCCTCGAACCGGCGAATGCGCACCATCTTACGGAAGAGCTCGATCCGCTCCTCAGGGCTCAGGCGGGCGTTTACGGGCGCCTGCGCGTGGTCGGTGGCGGCGGGGGGCGTTGCTTCCTTGAAGGTCGGTTTCTTGCTCACGGAGGGCGAGGGAAAGGCCCAAGCTGCGGGTGGGGTACCGGCGAATCAAGCGCGGAGATTGCCGCCGCGCGCCGGCAGGACCTCCTCGAGTTCGATCCGCAGGGGTTGGCTGGGGGCGCAATCCGCCCGCAGTGCCACGAAACCGTCACGGTGCTCGTCGTAGACGGGCCAGAGGGCCTGGCGATCGGTGTCGGGGATCGGCAGGGCGTCGATCGCCGCGCGGGAGAAGAAGGCGAACCGGCCTTCGTCAATCGGGGGCGGGAGCGCGCGCAACGGCACGCGGCAGCGGAAGAGAAACATCAGCCAGTGGGCGTGACCCTCGTAGGCTTTCTCCGCGATCATCGCGAACAGGTGGAAATCCGGCGTCGCGACTCGGTGGCCGGTCTCCTCGAAGGTTTCCCGGACCGCGCACTCGAAGGGGGATTCGCCCCGCGCGGTCTCGAGCTTGCCCCCGATCGGGCTCCACACGCCAAGGTTGGGCGCCTTGCTCCGCAGCATCAGCAGCAGTTCCCCGGCCTCGTTCTCAAGGAACACCAGGACGGCGAGTTTGTGGGCCAGCGGGGCGGAGGTGGTCATAAGCCGCGAAAAGTTCGAGCGTGACCCGGGGGAGGTAGCGCTCAACTTTTTTCCGGTGCCCCGCCTCACCTGCGTTCTCGCCTGTGTCCTCGCGCTTCCGTGGGCCGGGGCCGCCCCTAGCCCCGGCCCGGCCGTCGAGGTGATGAGCCTGCGCACGAACCGGGTGCGCCCGCCCAATGGTGGGAACCCGTGGCTGCAGACGACGCTCGCCCTTAATGTGCGGCCCCCGGGCGGCGCGACCTCGCCGGTCGTCTCGGCGGTGCGGGTCGCCCTCCTGATGGCCTTCGACCTCCCGGGGCCGGCTGGCGCCCCCCGCCGGGAGCAGGCCTACGCGGCCACGGTGGAGTGCGTGGCCCTTGAGCCCGGGCGCGTGGAGGTGCGGTTCTACCTGCCTCCGGAAATCCTGAAACGGGACCAGATCCGGGCGGACCCCTCATTTTGGGGGGTCGAGCTGACCGCGGAGGGCGAGGCGCTCCCCGCCGCGCGCACGGCTTACTCCGCCAACCTCGGCGCGCCCGCCGCGCGGACCGATTTCCAGCGGCGCTGGGCGGCGGCGGCGGCCGCGAACGACGGGATCCTGCAGCCCCAACATCTCACGCCCTTTGCGCTGGAGTACCCGCGTGCGACGCCTTCCGTCGTCCGCCGGGAGCCGCGCTGACGGTTCCCCGTAACCATAATACTCTTGCCGCGTCTCGCCCCATTTGAAATCGCCTTAGTCCTTCTTGCTCAATCATGCGCCCCCCCCGCATTCTCGCCGTTGACGTCGGCGCCGGCCATGTCGCCTGCGGGGTGTTTTCCGTCGGCGCTTCGGGCCGGCTGGTATTGCAGCAGTTCGCCTTAGAGCCCCACAGCCCCGACCCCGCGCACGATAGCCGTTGGGCGCTCGAGGTGGCGCAGTCGCTGGGCGCGATCGTCGCCCGCCGCCGCCTCGGGGGCCTCGCGGCCCTCGCAGTCCCCGGGCATCTGGCGCTGACCAAGTTTATCAAGACGCCCTCCGTCGCGAAGGAGAAGCGGGGTCGGATCGTCGCCTTCGAGGCCGCCGAGAACATCCCCCATGCCCTCGACGAGGTAGTCTGGGACCATGCCGTGATCGCGGACGACGGCTTCGACTTGGAGGTACTCCTCACCGCGGTGAAGTTCGAGGCGATGCAGGCGCTCTGCACGGCGGCCGATGCCGCCGGATTCCCGGTCGAGCGCGCCACTCCCGCCGGCGTCGCGCTGTACCACGCCTTCCGCCACACGCACCCGCAACAGGCGGAACCGGTGATCGTCGCCAATGTGGGCGCGCGCACCACCACGCTGCTCTTCGCGGAGGGCGAGCGCTACTCGCTCCGCAGCCTAGCGCTGGCGGGCAACGCGGTCACCCAGGCCATCGCCGACGAACTGCGCATCGATTTTGCCTCCGCGGAGACGCTCAAGCTACAGGTGCTCACCGGTCAGGCGGATCTGCCCGCGAACTCGCCCTCGAGGGCCGCGGTGCAGCGCGCGGCGGCCGCCTTCTGCGCGCGCCTGCAGCTTGAGATCACCCGTTCGGCCGTGAACCACCGGCGTCACTCGGGCGCTAGTCCCGCGGTCGCCGTCTACCTGACGGGCGGAGGGGCGCTGCTTGCTGAGCTTCCCTCGGTCCTCGCTGAGAAGCTCCGGCTGCCGGTCGAGCGCCTCGAGGTCCTGCGCCAGGTGGATGTTGCCGCGGATGCCCGGGCCGGCGGCGCCGAGGCTTCCGCCGCGGTCCTCGCCGACCTGGTTGGTCTCGCTACCCGGCTGGTCAACCCCCGCGAGGAGGAGCCCAGCCTGCTGCCCCCCGCGCTCACGAAGGCCCTGGCTTTCCGCAAGCGCCAGCCGATGCTGCTCGCCGCCGCCGCCGCCGCGACCCTCGCCTTCGCCCCCCCCGCCTACTATTACCACCACGTCACGAGCGGCCTGCAGGAGCAGGTCTCACGTTACGACGGCCAGCTGATGCCGTTGCGCTCAGTTCAGAACCGCAATGAGGGAAACCTCCGGCAGATCGCCGGGGCGAGGCGCCAGATCGCCGCGCTCACAGGGGCCTATGAGACCAAGGCCAACTGGGTGAACTTCCTCGCCGGGCTACAGGAGCGGCTCGTCCAGATCGAGGACATCTGGCTCGACCGCCTGCAGGTGCAGCGCCCGCCGATTGAGGAGACTTCCTTGGCGGACGCTTTGCCGCCGCCGGAGGAACCCGCGCCGGATGGTCAGGCTCCCGCTCCCGCCGCCGCGGAGGACCCCCCGCCTGCGCCCAAGGGTCCGCCCGTGCGCCTCGCTCTGAGCGGGCGGTTAATCGACGTGAAGAACCCGCAGTCGAAGGTCAGCCCGGAATCGATCCAGCGGGTGAAGCGGCTGCTGGCGGGCTTCGCCGGCTCGCCGTTCGTGACTGCGGTGGAGAACGAGCGCTTTGACACGAGCCAGAACGGCATCCTGCGCTTTGATTTCACGCTGGTCATCAACCCGCGGCAGGCCCTCTGAACGCTCCCAATGAACTGGTACCGTCACTATCCAGGATTCGCCATCGGCCTTTCGGTCTGCGGGCTGGTCGCCGCGGGGGAGATCGCGTTCGGCGTGGAGCGGTGGATGGCCTCCCGAGCCGAGGCGACGCGGCTGCAGCAGCGCCGCGCCGAGCTTGAGGCGATGGGCCAGCGGAATCCTGCGCCGACGCGTGAGGTGGCGGCTGCAATCGAGGCCGACCTCGCCCGGGCGCAGGCCGCGTTGGCATCGATGAAGGTGGAACTTTCCGGCCAGCCGGCCGCGACCGAGAAGCTGCGCGCGGCCAAGGTTCCCGCCGCACGGACGGACGCCTTCTTTGACCTCGCGACGTACGTGGAGCGGGTGAAGGAGGCGGCCGCCAAGGCCGGAGTTCAGCTCCGCCCGGAGGCGGCCCGGGCTGGCTTCGCCCAGTATGCGAACGAGGGACCCGAGATGGACCGCATCGAGCCCGTCTTCCGCCAGCGCCAGCTGGCCGAGCACCTGATGATCCTCCTGCTCGAGGCCCGCCCGGAGGCGATCCTTGCCATCCGCCGGGAGCGTCCCCGAACGAAGGCCGATCGCGAGGCGGAGGCGCAGGCGATCGCCAACGGTCAGCCGCCGCCGGCCCCGGAGGGAGGCGACGGCCCTGACTTCTTCGCGCTGGATCCGCGGGGCTCCGCGCGCGTCCCCGGCTTCGCGGAGACCAGCGCCTTCCGCCTGACCTTCCAGGGTGAGACCGCCGCGCTCCGCCAGTTCCTGAACCACCTCGCCGCCTTCGAGCTGCCGTTCGTGGTCCGCGAGATCGAAGTCGAGCCCGTGAGTGTCGAGGATGCCGCGGCGGACGCCTCCGTGGCCGCCCCGGCGGTCGCTTTGCCGAACGCCGCGCCGGCGGTCCGCGAGTCGGCGCCAAGCGCGGCCAAGGGTCCCGTGCAGACCCCGCTGGTCCCTAAATCCGCGTCCCGCTTCACCGTGACGGTCGAACACCTCGAGCTCCTCACCCCGCCGCCCGCCGAGGGCGCCGCGGAGGCGACCAACCCCTGAAACGATACCCCTCCGCATGGCCGCCCTCCCCAGCGAAAAAATCTACCTCGGACTCGCCCTGCTGATCGTGGCCGGCTCCGCCACCGGTTTCGGCACGCTGGTCCTGCGGCAGCAACGCGCCGAGGCGCTGCCGCTGCCCGCCGTGCAGTTGAGCGAGGAGCCCTACGCGGCGAAAGCTGTCGCCGCGCCCCCCGTGAAGGTCGAGGCGTGGTCCGCCCCCGCCGCGCAGACCCGCGGCCGGGAGTGGGTCTACGACGCCTTCTCACCCCCCGAAATCTATTACAACAGCCGTTCTCGGCTGTTTTCGGTGAAGCCGCCCGCGAGTCTGGTCGAGGGCGATGCCGCCGGGCCTTTCGGCTTGGAACTGGTTGCGGTGCGGCCGGAGCCCTTCCGCCTCCAACTTATCGGATACGTTGGCGCCGCCGAAAATTGGCGCGGCACTTTCCAGAACACGCGTACCGGCGAGGTGTTCCTTGCCGCCTCCGGGCGCCGTCTGCCGACCCTCGGGCTCACCATCCGGAGCCTCGACGTCGGGAGCCAACCGGTGACCGTCGCTGAGAGCATGACCACCCGCCAGCGCGTCGCCTCGGCAGTGGTGCGCGATGAGCAGTCCGGGCGCGACGTCACGCTGACGCACCGCGAGCGCGTCTACACCGGCACCCTGTTCGCCTTTGTCGCGGCGCCCGGGCAGTCCGCGACCCGCGAGGTCCGATCCGGCGATTCCTTCAAGTTGGGCGAGGCCACCTACCGGATCGAGAAGATCGAGGCCACGCCGCCCTCGGTCGAGGTGCTCAAGGAGGCCGCGAGCCTCTCCCAGCCCGACCGGCGGATTTTGCTGCCCCGCGAACCCGAGGGCCCCGAGGAGGGGAGCCCCGTTCCGACTTCCTGACCCTTTCCCCCGCCGATCCTTTCCTTTGCAATGAATATTCGCCCCGTACCCGTGTCCCTGTTCGTCGCGCTGACCGCCGCGCTTTCCTGCTCGGCCCCCTTCGCGCGCGATGTCTTGGCGCAAACTCCCACGGACACCAAGATCCGCCTGATGGCCGAGGCGCTTCGCGCGCGTGACGCCGGGAATCTGGCGGCAGCCCAGGAGGCCCTCGCGCGGCTCACGGCGCTCAGCCCCGATGACCGCGCCGTGCAGCGGCTCCGGGCTGAGGTCGAGGCCCAGGCTCGTGGCCGACCCGCCGCCGCTGCGGTCGCGGCGGCGCCCGCGCGCCCGGCCCCGGCGATGGTCGAGGTGCGCGTCCCGGACCCGGCCCAGCCGCCAGCGCCCTCCGCGCCGAGCCCGGAGCAGGAGGCCGAGGCCCTCGCCCGCGCTGAGACCGCCCGCTTGGAGCAACTTGTCGCCACCGCGCAGACGCAGCTGTCCACCGCCCGCACGCAGGCCCGCGGCGGCCGCTATGAGGAGGCCATCACCACGGTGGACGCCGCCCTTGCGGCGCTGCCCGCCAACCCGGTGACCCAGAAGGTCGCCGGCGACCTCCGGGCCGAGAAGGCCTCCGCGTTGCTCGACCGGGCCCAAGCCTTGGTCCGAGGCGGAGACATCGCCGGGGCGCGGTCCGCAATGATCGCCCACGATCAGCTAGCCAGCCCGAACGCCCGCGCCGCTGGGATCGAACGCCAGATCGCGCGCGCGGAGACGCGGCCGCTGGCGGCCGGCGTCGATCCGGCCTTCGCCTCCGACCGTGCCGCCACCGCCCAGCTGATCGCGAAGGGTCGGGCTCAGTATGTCGCGGGCGATCTGGATGGGGCGCAGGAGACCTTCCGCGGCATCGAGGCGCAGGAACCCGACAACACCGTCGCCAAGGGTTTCCTTCTCCGGATTGCCGAGGAAAAGACCGAGATGGGCGCGCTGAATCGCGAGAAGACCCGCGCCCAGTTGCTGGAGGAGGTCACCAAGAGCTGGCAGCGCCCCGGGATCTATCAGGAGCGCCCCCGCGAGGCCGATCGCACGGCTGCCGTCGCCCCGCTCGCTCAGAAGCTTGCCCAGATCACGCTGCCGGCGGTCAGCTGGACCCGAGCCCCGATCGGTGACGTGGTCGCCGCTCTGAGCGCGATCTCCGAGGAGTTCGACAATTCCGGAACTCCGGGCCCCAAGGGCGTCAACGTCGTGCTCATTGACACCAGCAACAAAAATCCGCTCGTCACGCTCACCCTGCGCAACGCCACGCTGAAGCGAGTTCTCGATTTCGTTACCGAGGCCGTCGGCTACCAGTACGAGGTGCAAGCCGACGCAGTGGTGGTCCGGCCGGGCGGCGAAACCACGACGCTCGAGACCCAGTTCTTTCCGGTCACCCGCGCCACGGTGCTCCGGATGACCGGCATCACCAGTGCCGCCTCCGCCACCGCTTCTCGAGAGGGTGGGGCGGCGGGCGAGGCCGAGTCTGCGGCGACTGGCGGCGAAGCCGCCGCGATGAAGGCCTTCCTTCAGCAGGCTGGCGTCAGCTTCACGGTCGAGGGAAGCTCGCTCGCTTATGACGGGTCCGCGATCCTCGTGACCCAGACCGCGCGCAACAACGAGCGCATCCGCAACATCCTCGCCCGTTACAACGACGTCCGCCAGGTCGAGATCGAGGCCAAGTTTATGGAGGTACAGGAAGGGGCGCTTGAGGAACTCGGCGTCACTTGGAACCTGAACCGCCGTGGCATTGCCCGCGTCAACCCGACCACTGGCGCGCCTGTGCTCGATGTTAATGGCCGCCAGATCTTCGACCCGCAGGAGACCTACACCAGCGCCGGGGTCACCCGCCCGCTGGTCGGTGCCTTCCCGAGCACGTCGAACGCGAACGCGCTCGTCATCAAGGATCCCGCGATCTCCCTTTCGGAAACCGATCCGAACCAGACGCAGGGCCAGTTGCGAGTCCCGGTTTCGCCGACGGGCGTGCCCGGTAGCGTTCAACTGGCGGCCACGGCCAACGCTCTCGCGAACATCGTGGGCTTCGTAGGTGAGTTCGATGTCAGCGCGGCCGTCCGCGCCCTCTCGCAGAAGCAGGGCACCGATCTGCTCAGCTCGCCGAAGCTGACGGTGCTCTCCGGCAATCCCGCCAATATTACCGTCGCTCAAGAGTTGCGCTACCCGCAGAGCTACGGCGAGATCCAAAGCCAGGTCGGCACCGGCGCGGTCGCTGGCGGCGCGGCCGGCGTCACGATCACCGCCGGGACGCCACAGGAATTCACCGCCCGCAACGTCGGCGTGGAACTCAAGGTCACCCCAACCGTGGAGGAGGACGACTACAGCATCAGCCTCGACCTAAATCCCCGAGTCACCGAGTTCGAGGGTTTTGTCGAGTACGGCGGCCCCAGCGTCGCCATCTCTGGCACCACCACGGTCACCGTGCCGCCCGGCTTCTACCAGCCGATCTTCTCGGTGCGCGACATCTCCACCAAAGTCACCATCTGGGACGGGGCGACGCTCGTGATGGGCGGCCTGACCCGGGAGGAGGTCAAGAAGGTGAACGACAAGATTCCTTTCTTCGGGGACCTGCCGCTGGTGGGTCGGCTTTTCCGCTCCAAGGGCGAGAGCGCGCAGAAGCGCAACCTGCTCATCTTCGTGACCGCCAACCTGGTCAGTCCGGGTGGTTCGCCCAAGAAGCAGAACCTCAAGAGCACGCCAGCGAACTCGCTCTTCCAGAACCCGACGATTGTGACCCCGGCCAGCGCCGAGCCCCGCACCCGCAGCAGCGCGAAATAAACCGCCCCACCGCCCGCTATGCCTCCCTCCTTCCGCTGCGTTTCGTCGGTGCTGGCCGGCCTCGCTGCCCTAGCTGCCACCCCCGGTGCGCTCGGCACTCCGACGATCTCCTTTACGCCCGGGGCCTTCCCGGCGACCGGTTCGCCCGCCGGCGTGGTGAGCACCCCGGCAGGGTTGGTCATCAGCGTCACCGCGGCGCCCACCGCTGGCGCATCGATTGTCTCCGTGGTCGTCTCGGTGAACGGGACTAACATCGGCACCGCGACCGGTACCTCGCCCTTCACCGTGCCTTGGTTCCCGAGCGTCGCCGGCACCTACTCGATCTCCGCCACGGCCACGGACACCTCCGCCAACACCACTGGTGCTGGCGCCTCTGTGAACAACGCGACCGCCAACAGCGTTGTCACGCTTTCCGCCGCGCGTTCCGCCCAGATCCTTGCGCCCGCGAGCGGCGGTTCTCTCGTGCTCGGTTCACGTGTCTTCCTCCGCTCTTCCGCGGCACTTTCCGACGGGGTGGTGCGACAGGTCCAGTTCGTGCTCGATGCCGGTACGGCCGGCGAGTCCGTCCTCGCGACCGCCACCCAGCTGCCGTACAATGTCTCATACCTCGCTGCTGGCGTGGCCCCCGGCGCGCATACGATTACGGCCCGGGCGACCGCCAACTCCGGCGGCGGGGACGCGACTTTCGATTCCCCCTCGGTCAACTTCAATGTGGTCTCCGCCGTGGGTCTCCCGCCCACTGTCACGGTTGCCGCCCCGGCCGCCGGCGCCTACCTCGCCGCGAGCACGGCCGTCACGCTCACCGCTACCGCAGCCGACCCGGACGGCTTCATCCCGAGTTCGGCCGGCGGCGGCGTCACCTTCTTCGCCGATGGCGAGCCGGTCGGCACGGACCTCACCGCCCCGTACTCGGTCACGTGGACCCCTTCCGTCGCCAAGAGTTACTCCCTGGTGGCGCAGGCGGTGGATGATCGCGGCAATGTTGGCCAGTCTCCGGCCGTGACGGTCACCGCCGTCGTCTCGCTGCCGACGATCACGGTCTCGGCCCCGGCGACCGCCACCGCGGGCACCGCGGCCACGTTGACCGCCGCCGCTACGGCCAGCACCGGCGCCACTGTCACGTCGGTCCAGTTCCTCGTGAACGGCATCGCGCTGGGCGGAGCCCTCAACGCTACGCCCTACAGCGCGGCTTGGACTCCTTCCGTGTTGGGCAATAACGCGGTCACGGCGCGGGTTACCGATTCGTCCGGGATCACCGCCATCTCCGCGCCCGCTAACGTCACGGTGTCCACCGCGAGTGGCACCGCGGTCAGCCTGCTCGCTCCGACCACTGGCGCGACGCTACCGCAGGGCTCGCAGGTGTTCCTCCGCTCCACGGCGGCGATCGCCGGCAGCATCGTCAGCCGCGTGGATTACTATTTGGACCAAGTGGCGATTCCCGTCGCCTCCGTGGCCCGGGCCCCCTACAACGTCGCTTACACGGTGACGGCGGCGCCGGGGGCGCACACGCTGTTTGCCCGGGCGGTTGCCAGCGATGGGGCGACGGTGGATTCTGCCACCGTGGACTTCACGGTGGTGCCGCCGGTCGGAGTTGCCCCAACGGTCTCGCTGACGTCTCCGGCCTCCGGTGCGTTCGTGGCCACGGGGTCCAGCGTCTCACTGACCGCCGTGGCGGCGGACGCCGATGGTTTCATCTCGCCGAACGCGGGCGGGGGCGTGACCTTTTTCGCCGATGGGGATCCGATCGGCAGTGACCTGGTCGCTCCCTACACCACGACTTGGACTCCGGCGGTTGCCAAGGCCTACTCGCTGCGGGCGCAGACGGTGGACGACAAAGGCAACGTGACCCTTTCCGCCCCCGTGACGGTCACGGCACTGGCCGCGCTGCCCACGGTGGCGCTCGTCTCGCCCCCGTCGGTAGCGACGGTCGGGGCGCCGGTGACCCTCACCGCCACGGCCAACGCCAGCCCCGGGGCCTCGGTGACTTCGGTGGTGTTCCTCGCCAACGGGACGCCGATCGGCGCGCCCGCGGTGGTCTCGCCCTACGTGGTATCTTGGACCCCCGCCGCAAGTGGTGCGTTCTCACTGACCGCGCAGGTGACGGATTCCACGGGCGCGACCCTCACCGCCGCGGCCTCCTCGGTGACCGTGGGTGCAGCGGCGGCCTCGGTCACCCTGATTGCGCCGACGAACGGCGCCGTGGTGGCAGTGGGCACCCCGATCGATGTTACCGCGACGGCGGCCGCCTCGGCCCCCGGAGCGTCCGTGGCCAGCGTGCAGTTCCTCGCTGGAAATACCGTGATCGGCACCGTCGCGAGCCCCGTGGGCGGGCAGTATAGGGTCAAATGGACGCCGTCGGCCGGCAACACGACGCTTACCGCGCGGGTCACCGACACGCTCGGCAGCACGGTCACCTCAACCGGCGTGACGGTTACCGGCGTCGCGCAGACGGCGGTGACCCTGACCGCCCCCGCCAGCGCCTCGACCGCGACGCTCGGCGTGCCGTTCACGCTGACCGCTTCCGCCTCGGCGACGCCGGGCACGGTGGTCACGCAGGTGGAGTTTTTCGCGGGCGCGACGTCCCTCGGCGTGGTCCCCTCCGCACCCTTCACGCTGGCGTGGACCCCGGCCGCGGTGGGCACTTTCGCGATCAAGGCGCGCGTCACCGACTCTGCCGGCACCACCGCCGAGACCGCCGCCGTCAACGTGACGGTCGGTCAGTCCCCCTCCGCCTTTGTCGCGGTGACGAGCCCGGTCCCCGGGGCTGTGGTCACGGTTGGAGTCCCCACGGATGTCACGGCCACCGCCACCGCCCCCACGCCGGGTGCCATCGTCAGACAGGTCCAGTTCCTCGCCGGGACCTCGGTCATCGGCACGGTCACGGTGCCCGTGGGGGGCGTGTACGCGGTCAAGTGGACGCCGACCGCCGGCGACACCACCCTCACGGCTCGGGTGACCGATACCTTGGGCGCGAGCGCGACCTCCTCCGGTGTGACCGTATCCGGCGTCGTTGCCACGAGCGTTTCGCTGACCGCGCCCGCCAACGCCTCGGCCGCGGTGGTGGGAACCGCCATCAACTTGACCGCATCCGCCGCCGCCACCGCGGGCTCCGTGATCACCAAGGTTGAGTTCCTCGCCGGGGGCGTTCCCGTGGGCACCGTCACGGCGGCTCCCTTCACCTTGGCCTGGACGCCGGCCGCCGCCGGGGCCACCGCGCTCACCGCCCGGACCACCGACTCGTTCGGCAGCGTGGTCACCTCGGCCGCCGTGAATGTCACGGTCAACCCGGCGCCCCCGACCATCGTCATCACCAGTCCCACGCCGGGCAATCAGCTGGGCGCCGGAACGCCGGTGCCGATCACGGCGACGGTGAACCCGGGTTCCGCCGGTGTGGCGATCACCCGGGTCCAGTTCCTCGCGGGGAGCACGGTCGTCTCCACCGTGGCCGGTGAGCCCGCCACCACGTCCTACACGGGCACGTGGACGCCAGCCTCCGCCGGTGACTTCAACCTCAGTGCCCGCGTTACCGACGCGAACGGCACGGTGGTCACCTCGGCGACGGTCAACGTCACCGTCATCACGGTGAGCACCCAGGTGGTCATCACGAGCCCGACTGCGGGTGGTGCCCAGGTGGGAACGCCGCTCGTGTTCAGCGCCAGCGTCGACGCCGCGCCCGGTGTCACTGTCTCCCAAGTGCAGTTCCTGGCCGGTTCCACGGTGGTTGCCACGCTGCCCGGCAGCGCGGCTGCGACCAGCTACAGCACCACCTGGACCCCCACCGCCGCCGGTTCCTACAGCCTCACGGTGCGGACCACGGACTCGAACGGGGTGGTTCGCAACTCGCCCGCGGTGCAAGTCGTGGCCCAAGCAACCACGGTCAGCCTCTCGCTGCTACCCAACAACGCGAGTATTCCCGTGAATTCATCCCGGGTGATCAGCGCGAACGCCTCGGCCCCGGCCGGCGTCGCGTCGGTGGAGTTCTACTACGTGGGCGCCTCGCGTATCACCCTGATCGGCACCGACACCGCCCCGCCTTACACTATCCTCTTTACCGCCCCCAACGAGCCCGGCCGGCGGGTGCTGCGGGCCCGCGCCTTTGACATCCTCGGCGGTTCCGTAGACTCCGCGGACTTCACCATCAACATCACCGGCCAGATCGGCGAGCCCCCGGTGCTTGGCATCCTGACCCCGGTCAGCGGCTCGTTCGTGGCCGCCAACAACACCACGACCATCTCCGGTACCGCGACCGACGCCGACGGCTCGATCAGCAGCATCCAGGTATTCGTCAACGGCACCACCGCGGGTCTCGGAGGGGCCGGCGTGACGTCGGTCACGAATGGTGCTTGGTCCGTCAGCTGGACCCCCACCTCGTCGGGCGTGGCCTCGATCTCGGCCATCGCCACCGACAACGCGGGCAATGCGGTGGCGGCGCCTGCCGTCGGGGTGAACATCTCGGACAGCACCTCCCCGATCATCAATCTGACGCTCTCCCCCCGCACCGCCGCGGCGGCCGCCAGCACGACGCTGCCCAGCGGCGCGGTGCGCACGCTCGTCGCCGATGTCGCCGCGTCCTCTGGCCGCGCCGTGGTCCGGGTCGAGTTCTTTGTCGATGGCACGAAGGTGGGGGAGGACACCTCCGCGCCCTTCACCCACCGCTACACGGCCCCGGCGCTCTCCGCCGGCGAGGTCTCGCGCCCGTACGTGCTCTCCGCCCGCGCGACCGACAACGCCGGCACCGCCCGCGACGTCCAGGTCTCGGTGCTGGTGATCTCACCCGTCGGCGCGCCGCCCACGGTGAACCTGCTCACGCCGGCCAACGGCGCCTCCACCACGCCGGGGTCCGCCATCAGCCTCGCAGCCACGGCGACCTCCATCGACAGCACGATCTCGAGCGTCCAGTTCTATGTGAACGGCAGCCCCGCGCCGGTGAACGGCGGCAACGGCCTCACGGCCGCGCCCTACGTCACGACCTTCGTGCCCACGCTGCCGGGTTCCTACGTCATCGACGCGATCGCGACCGATGCCCGCGGCAACACGGCGGTTTCCGGCTCCGTGACCGTCTCGGCCGCCCTGCCGGTGCCGACGATCGTCTTCACCGCGCCCAACCCGAACGCCACCGCCCGCGCCACGCCCGGCGTGCCGCTCACCCTCGCGGCCACCCCGTCCGTCCTCGGTGGCGGGGCCCAGTTCCTGCTGGTGGAGTTCCTCCTCGACGGCGTGCAGATCGGGGCGGACACGACGGCCCCCTACACGTTCTCTTGGATCCCCACCGCCGCCCAGTTGGGCGAGCGGATCCTGACCGCACGCGTGACCGATCTCAATGCGCAGGTGGTCACCACGGCCCCGCTTACCGTCAACGTCGCCAACGTGGTCGGTTCCCCGCCCACGGTCACTGTCACCGCGACGCCCATTCCCGGCAGCGGCCTGCAGACCGCTTCGACGATCAACTTCCAGGCCACCGCGGTCGCCACCGGCACCGGTTCCACCCTGCGCAACGTTGAGATCTTCCTCAATGACGCCAGCATCGGCCTCGCGACCCGCGAGCAGACCACGAACTTCTACCGCCGGGCCTTCGACCTGAGCCAGTTCGACTTCAGCACGATCACGCCGACCATCAACGAGAACACCGGCGCGGTCACCTACCCGGTGCGTCTCTACGCCATCGCCCGCGACAGCAACAACAACCAGACGGTCTCGCCCACGGTCAACCTGACCATCTTCCCGGCCACCAGCGCCCCGCCGACCATCCAGGTCCAGGCGCTGACCCCGACGAACATCACCGCCGGCACCCAGTTCTTCATGCAGGCGAACCTCAACGACCCGGATGGCAACGTGAGCACCGTCCAGCTCTACGCCAACGGCAGCCTCGTGGGGAATTTCCCGAATCCGCAGCAGGGCCAGCTCCTGACGTACACCGCCAACACGGCGGGACGGTTCAACCTGTACGCGGTCGCCACGGACGAGACCGGCAACACCGCCGTTTCCACCCCCTCCATCGTCATCAACGTCACGGCCGTCACCGCCCCCACCACCGCTATCACCCGACCGGAGGACAACAGCACCGCGACGACCGTCGGTTCCCCCGTCTTCCTCGAGGGCACCGCCGTCAATGCCGTGACGACCCAGGTCCCGACCCTCCAGTTCATCGCCACCGCGGCCGGCGGCGCCCGCCAAGTCATCAACGGCACCCGTGTCGGCACCACCACCAGCTACCGCGCGATCTGGACCCCCACCAATCCCGACACCTACACGATCACGACCCAGGCCTCCGTCGGCAACGTCCAGGGTACGAGCACGACCTCCCGCCGGGTGGTCGTCAGAGATGTCGTGGGCCTGGCCCCGACGATCAGTCTGACCCGCTCGCCCGGGGTCCTCGGCTACCCGACCTCGGCCCAGACCGCCTCCTCCGCGGACTTCGCGGCCACCGCGCAGGATCCCGATGGCGCCGTTGTCGCCGTCGAGTTCTTCCTCAATCGCTTCAGCATCGGTCAGGCGCGCCGGGATCCCCAAGGCAACACCTGGCGCCTGCAGGCCTCCTTCGCGGGGCTCCAGCCCGCGGCGACCGAGATCGTGGCCCTCGCCCGCGACAGCTCCGGCAACGTCGTCCCCTCGGCCACGGGCTCCATCAACGTGACCGCCGCCGCCAGCATCGCGCCCTCGATCACGATCACGCCCTCGACGACCAACCCCGCCTTCAACCGGCAGGTGCAGCTCCGCGCCAACGCGCGGGACACGGACGGCACGGTGACGAACGTACAGTACTTCGCCAACGCGCTGCCCATCACCTCCTCGACCAACGCCGGGTCCCTCTTCCTCTCGAACTGGACCCCGGCTGCCGAGGGCAAGTACCTGCTGTGGGCGCTCGCCACCGACAGCTCCGGCATCACCACGGTCTCCCCGACCATCGAGCTCAACGTCCGCCGCAACAATCCGGTCCTCGAGAACGCGGCCTTCATCCTGCAGACCTACCAGGACATCGCGAACACCACGAACATCAATCCGCTGGTGTTCGACGATCTCGACGAGCGGCTTGGTTCCGGCGCGCTCAGCCGCGCCGACTTCGTCGCCTCCCTACTCGATCAGCCCGGTTTCCTCGCGCCGGTCCAGTTCCTCGCCACCTACCA
>Ga0194122_10002657_pt1 | contig 19179 bp, 32 predicted proteins | sample TA2MahCa10mmetaG_FD_155487 | JGI IMG/M metagenome (GOLD analysis project Ga0194122, IMG submission 155487) | Freshwater microbial communities from Lake Tanganyika, Tanzania - TA2015021 Mahale Deep Cast 10m | ecosystem: Environmental > Aquatic > Freshwater > Lake | place: Tanzania: Lake... | reverse complement strand
TTGGTCTGGAAGCCTGACGAGGCGCCCCCGGCCCCACCCAGCGAGGACGGGTAGATCATGGTGATGTCGTCCATCTCCTTGCGGATGGTATTGAGGACGTTCCACGCATCGCCGATGACGCTACTGGGCTGGAGGAACTGGGGCATCGGGATGCCCGGCACGAAGTTGACGTTCAGGCGCTCGCCCGCCTCGGAGGTGTAGGCGTCCTCGGCCAAATTGAGCTGCTTGGCCACCACGAGCTTCGGGAAGAAGTGCATGGCCAGATTCTCGCCCATCTTGGAGCGGTATTCGTTGTATTCGGACTGGAGCCCCACCATGCGCTCAATAAAGGCGTCGGGCCAGAACTGGCCGGGGGCCGCGTCGTCACAGTATTCGACGCACGGGTAGGGGTTGCGGTGGACGTGCTGGAAGTTGCCCGGGAGTTGTTCCTCGTGCTTGAGGAGTTTCTGGCCCGCGCAGATGACGTAGCGGCCTTGGGGGTAGGCGGCACAGGGCTTGGTGAAGCACTCAATCATGAGGGCGTAGCCGCGCCCGTCCTTGATGTCGTCGCCCATGGCGGTGACGGCGCGGGAGGCCATGCCCATCTGGCGCGTGCCCAGGTCGGCGATTTGGCGCTGGTAGAAAAAGAGGTCGGCGTCCGAGGATTCGGGCGCAATGGTGCCCTTCTCCAAACCGAAGCGCTCCTCGATATCCTGGGTCTGCATCATGCGGACGCGCATAATCTCGGGCTGGTCGGCCAGGAACTCAATGCCAGGGTCGGCGGGCAGGAACTCGAACGCGGAGCCGTAGTCAATTTCGATGTCGCCCATGATGGGTTCGCGCCGCCCATCCAGTTCGACGGGCGCATAGCCAATCTTGTCGTCGTCGTAGCGCAGCCACCAGAAGGCTTTGCCCGTGACGGGAATCCACTGCATGACCTGCATCCACTTCTTGCGCAGGTCGCCCTTGCGGGTCACGTATTCGAGGGCTTTCTGGGAGGCGCGGGCGTTAAAGACGTCTTCGCGGTCCGCCGTGGCGGGCACGACGAGGGGAGACGGCGGCGTCTTAGTGTATTTGGCGACGCGGGCCACGTATTTGGGCTTGATGTGGTTGATGCGGAACCGCTTGCGGTGTGCCGGTTCGCGCTTGATTTCGATGCGATTGAACTCGGCGTTCCAGCGGACATCGGGAAAGCCGCGCAGCGCCGAGGCGTTCAGATACCACTGGATTTCGTAGGGCCGCCGCATCTGGCGCCGCACGTCGTATTTGTGGTAGACCTCGGCGACAAGGGCGTCGGGGCTGAAGGTGCGCTCGCCCGTGGGCAGATTGGGCTCGTTGGCTGGATTCGGGGGGTTAGTGGCGTCCCCGTCAAAGGAGACGGGCGTGCCTGCGTCGATGGCCATTACATCAATCCTTTCAGGACGTCAGCCGGGTCCAGGTATTGGTCGAGGGGGTCCCACTGCTCCAGCTGCTTTTCGGCGGCCCGAAGGGCCCGCTCGTCGGCGCTGGAGGACGGCAGCGGCTGGGCGCTGGGGGTAAACATTTGCATCCACGTCTTCATGAGGTCGGTCGTGGCCATCTGCGCGGCGGTCATCTGTTCCAGCACCTTGGCCTGCTGGTGGACCATGAGGCGCACCAGGTCCATCAGCTCTGCGGCTTCGGCCACGGTGGGCGTTGTCTGGATGGGGACAGGCGCCGCAGGCACGGGGTGCTTGCGGGGGCGGCCCCGCTTCCGGGGTGTTACACCCAGGCTTCCGTTAGGTCGCTGTTCTTCCGTTTGATGCATGCCACACCTTCTTCAAAGAGGCTAGGGATTTTCTTGGGGCGTTCCATCGTGGGCATGTGGAGCAGGGCCACGCTGGCACCGAGGGCGATGACGGAGGCAACGTCGTCGTGACGGCCTTGGGGGGCGGCGATTTGAACGTTGCCCAGGGCGTTCATCTTTTTTTGGAGCTGGGTCAGCTGCTGATAGACGACGGGCAGGTCCAGCAGGCGCAGTTTGGCGGTGCGCATCAGATGGAGGAGCGACCCATACATCTTGGCTTTCGATTTGCCCGTAAAGTCATTGCCGACGATGGCGAAGTTGTGCTGGAGCGCCAACTGTTGGAGGGCTTCCAACTGGTATTGGTCGCTATAGACAACTGAGATGCCCCAGGCTTTGGTCAGCTGGGCGATTTCGTCGATAATGGTGGCTGGGTCCAGGCGCTCGTTCCGTTTGCTGTCCGGGGTCCAGGTCTTGAGGACGTCGTGGACGACGGTGCCATCCGGGTCCATGTGGAAGATAGCGAAGGCAAAGGAGTCGTGGCGGAACGCCGGGTCCATCGCCGCGACGTAGAGGGGACGCAGGCCCTCGGCCTCGTTCTGGGCCCGGGTGCGGGCCTTGCCGTGGCCCTTAGTGGCCCGTTCTACGAGTTCGATGTTGAAGAAGCCGCTGATGGCCGACACGAAGCGGCACAGGGACTCGCGGATGAAGGCGTCAGGGTCTTGGTGCTTGAGCTTCTGGAGCTTCTTCTGGGTGATAACCGGGTTCTCCATGGCGGCGGTGGAGCTTTGGATGACGAGGGCGTCGGTGTATTCGAGGCGGTCTTCGGGGTCGAGGTGCCGCCCCCCAGTCCCGGCCTTCCAGTATTCGTAGAGGAGGCCCTCTTCGGTGTAAGGTGTTGAGATAATGAATTGCTTGGCCCGGGGGAACTGGGACTGGGCAAAGGAGACGGCGCGCTGGACTTCGTAGTCTGGGTTGGCCGCCTCGGCGGTCCGATACCAGAAGCCCACTTCGTCCATGACGACCAAGGGGACAGCAATGCCGCGCCCCGTTTTGATGGCCGGGGGCTCGGGGGTGACGACAATGCCGTTCTTAAAGTCGATGCGGTCCCGACTGGCGGTCAGGATTTGTTTGCGCAGCAGGGGCGCATCGTTGGCCAGCAGAGCAATGAAGATCATGTTGGCTTTGGCGGTGGCCAGGTCCTGGGCGATATAGGGCACCACGACATCTTGGCCCGGCTTGACATACGCAAGGTGCCCGCCAAAAAGGATTTCGTAAAGAGCGGCGAAGGCCGTGATGGCCGAGGACTTACCCGACCGGCGCCCCAAGATGCCCACGAGTTGGTCGTATTCCCGGGGCACGTAGGGCACGGGCTGGGTCGTGAGGGGGTAGCCCAGCTCGTCGTAGGTGACTTGGTCGTTGAAAATCGCCCAGATGTCCAGTTCGCGCCCGGCCAGGGGCAGGCCGTAAAAGGTTTTTAGGGCTACCTGCTGGGGCAGGGAGAGGTGCTTGGCCCACAGGGTGCCCATAAGTTGGGGGTCGGCAATGACCTCCGCAAAGGGCAGATAGGGCAGGACCTCGCTTGTGGCCTCAACCTTCTCGGCGACTTGGACTTTCTTGGGCGGCATCGGGACTTAGCGGCCCAGCTGGAGGCTGCCGTCAAGAACAGCTTCCCGGATAGTGTCGAGGCAGCGCCGATTGGCTTCGGCCACGTCGTCGGCGGTGGCTTGGATGGTCTGGCCGTCCGGGCGCTCGTAGGTGGCGGTGAAGGTGCCGTCGTCGTGACGCTGGATGGTCAGGGGCAACTGGAAGTGCCCGTTCATGAAGGCGTCGGTGTAGCGGTCAAACATTAGTGGACTCGTTCGGGATCTGGGGGATCGGTGTCTTTATCCACGCCGTATATAGATGTCCCGCTTTGGCGGCCAATCTCCGCAGGCGTCTCGGCGCTTTCCGAGGGTCCGTCAGGCGCAGGATCTCCTGACGCATCTGGGCTCGTCGCTGCTGCCGGGAGAGCGGGAGGTTCTGGGGTGATGTCAATGCTGGTCTCCTCCAGGAGGGTTTGGGTGCGTTTGGCAAAAATGTAGGCCGCCAAGTCGTCGGCGTCTTGTTGCTGGGTCTTGGTGACGACTGGGGTCTTCTTAAGAATGTTAGTGCCTTTGAAAATTTCCAGGGCGACCTTGGCATTGCCCTCGGTCAAAGCTCCGACTAAGGCGTCGTGGGCTAAGGGCAGCAATTCGTTGTGGAGCTTGTCCTCAAAGCTAATCAGCAGGTCACCCTTTTTTGCCAAGGACATGGCTTTGGCGACGGTAGACTTAGCAACACCAAAGTTTTGGGCAATTTCGTCGTGTGTTTTACCCTGCATGATCTTGGCTTCGAGCATTTTGAACGCCCGAGCCTTTTGGTGTTGCTTGTTGTAGAGTTTCATAAGAAAAGGGGGGTGGAATCCTGCAACCCAGGCCGGGCCGGTTGGAGGAGGAGGGAGGAGCCAACCTCGTCCTGGAGAGGATTCCACCCAAACATGCGCCGCATTATACCATATTTTTGCAAAAAATACCAAGAAATTCGTCAAAAATGCCCGGTTCATGTTGGTTCAACTCCGTAAACTAAGCGCAAAATTGCCAAAAGTCCTTTAGAATCAAGAAGTTGCAAATTTTTGATGTAGTTCAGGGTGAGCGAACTGGTTCATGCGACACAATGACGCGAAGTGCTTGATTCTAAAGGACTTCTGGGTGGTTTTTGCACAGTGGTTTAGGACCCCTTATATGTATAGGGGTTTGAACCACCCTGATTGGGCCACAACGCCCGGGCGCATAGGAGGGTATAGGGGCGGCGTTCCCCAGCCGCCCGCCCCCTGAGCCCTGGGCGGAAGCGTTCGGGGCACCTAGAGGCTGGGAGGGGGCACAAACGGGGGTCCTAGCGGCGCGTGGGGCCTGGACATTTGCGGGGGGCGGGAAAATTTTGCGAAGTCTTTTTCTACCACCGCACCCACCCTGGGGGGAAGAAGTGGGGGCAGGTGGGCAAGTGGGGTAGGGGAGTGCCATTGGTGTCCATGCGCGGTTGGGAGCCGAACATTGCGTTTTTCAGGCGCAATGTTCGCGGTTTTTGGGGCAGTTTTGGCGGTTTTTGGGGCAGTTTGTAGATTTTTTTGGAGCAGTTTGTAGATTTTTATTGACATTTACAAACGGCCATGCTAGACTGGTGTTGTCAGTGGGAATTAGCCTACTACACAAACCAGAGAGCATATCATGACGCTAGACATGAATGAAGTAAAGAAAGCGGTAGAGGGCACGGGTGAGAAGGGCAGGCAAGTATGCGTGGACGCCATCCAGATTATGACGCAGGCGGAGGGCATCATCACCGCGGCCACAGACATGGTGGCAGGCCTGTTGCGTGAGGTTACGGTTGCGGTTGGCCGCGAATCCGTCACGGCTGAGGGCATCTATCAGATCCCTTTCGAGGTACGAAAGGGCGTAAAGTCTCTGTTCTTCGCTGCTGGGGCCGGGGCAGGTCTTGACACGGGCCGAGTCAAGTCTCGATGGGATAACATCACGCGAAATCTACCTGCTGCGAAACTCGAACTGCTTCCTGCTATGGATGCGAATTCTGTACGGATGCGTGAGACTCGCGACGCGAAGGCGAAGGCGCAAAAGGCCAGCAGAGAAGGTGCGGATGCCCTTGCGGATGCCCTTGAGTCGGAGCACAAGAGGAAGCGTGACGTTCTGAAAAACACGCTTACAGACATGAGCAAGACTGCGCAAAAGGCCATAAAGGAAGGCCGCTACCGTGACGCAGAGGCCATCTGCGCGAAGATGGCCGACCTTGTGGAAGCGGAGGCCAGCATCACCAAGTAGGACAGGGCAGGGGGGCTTCGGCCCCCCGCCGTTTTTTTTGTGCGCCACTATCACGGCGCACACACACGCGCGCATACACACACACCCACGCAGGAGCATCCCCACATGGCACACGTCCGTCCACTCGTCACCCTCCGTCCTGACCTCTTCCGACCCACACACGTGCCCACACGCACACCCAGCCAGACGCGCCTCTGGTCTGACCTCCCCAGACACACGCGCGCGCTGGGCACTCCGCGTCTCCAGAACTGGCGACGTATCACCAACACCCACAATTCCGTCAAATCGTCCACCCCAACATTGCGTTAGAAAATCCATGCTCATCAAATCCATGCTTATTATCGCCAGCATTTTTGTCATGTTCGTCGGAGCCTGTCTGATGGGCGCGGCGGCCGCCCTTTACCAGATGGGGCACGGCTGGCTTCCCTTCGTTGGCAGTATCCTCACCACGCTGTGCGGATTCGTTGCCTTTATGCACGAACTCCGGGAAACGCTGTGACCCCGCGCCTGTGTGCCCAGTGCCACACCCCCATCCCGCGGGCGCGCCTCGACGCCCTGCCCCATACGCACACGTGTGTGCAGTGTTCGACCACCCAGCCCCCGCTGGGCCATATGTCGTGGGAGCATAAGACCGCGCCCACCTTCCACCACGTCACGCCCACACAGGCCGCGTGGTTCCACAGGCACCGCCGTCTGACGACCGGCGCCCGCCTGCCCTTCAGTCGTCACTAACCCTGCCGAACATTGCGTTCAAAAAACGCAATGTTTGGCCACCCAGAAAGAGAGACCCATGCGTTATCGTGATTTGAAAGCAACCTTGCTCGAACAGTTCGCGGCCCCGAACGGCCACGCCGTCGTGCCGCTCATCCTCGGTCAACCCGGCAGCGGCAAGTCCGCCTGTGCGCTAGACATCGGCGAGGTGCTCGTCCCTGACCCGGCCCGTCGCATCGTCTTCAACGCCTCGTTGCGTGACCCGGTGGACATCCTCGGCACCCCCAGCAACCGGGGCGACTACACCCACTGGGCACCCCCCGAGGAGTTCTGGCGCATCCACAGCGGCACAGGCCCCGCCGTGCTCATCTTGGAAGAGCTGAGCGACTGCCCCATGCCCATGCAGAACGCCCTGTGCAGCATGATCTACGACCGCCGCGCCGGGCAGCTCCCGCTCACCGAGACGCTCTACATCCTCGCCACGGGCAACCGAGTCGAGGACAAGTCCGGCGCCACGCGCCTCACCACCAAGTTGGCGAATCGGTGCCGCCTGTTCACCTTCACCGAGCACCTCGACGACTGGACGGCGTGGGCGATCCCGGCGGGGATCCGTCCGTGGCTCATCCAGTTCCTGCGCTTCCGGCCCGAGCTGCTCGCCTCCAAGTTCGACCCCAACGCCTCCATCAACCCCACGCCCCGCTCGTGGCACCGGGTCTCGCACATCCCCGAGTCGCTCTACCAGCGGAACCCCTTGCTCTACCTTGAACACGTGCAGGGCGAAGTCGGCGAAGGCCCCGCCGCCGAGGCCGTCGCCTTCCTCAAGGTTATGCAGGGGTTGCCCCGCTTGGAGGATGTCTTGCGTGACCCCGATACGTTCCCGGTGCCGAATGCGCCCGACGTGCGCTACGCTCTGTGCGGGGCGCTGGCGCGTGTGGCCGCCGAGACGCCCAGCCTGCTTTCGGCGCTCGTTACCTATACCAACCGGATGCCCAAGGAGTTCGCCGTCATGACCATGACCGACGCCCTCCGCCTCAACAAGACCGGCGAGCTGCAGCGGGCGCCCGGATTCAGCCAGTTCGTCGCCCTGCACGGCGACGTGTTCATCTAGGAGACCTCTCACATGTCCACCTTTACCAACACCCTCGCCAACAAGGCGACCAAAGTGAAGCTCACGATTAACCGTCCCACCACCGTGCGGTGCGACGCCTCGCTTACGTCGCAGGTCCAGGCGCAGGAGCGGGACACCGCCTTGCGCGTGACCACCCGGCTCTTCGCCGACCGGCAGGGGCCCGTCGCGCAGATGTTCGCCCAGCTGAACACCATCTACGCCTACCATCGGGAGCACACGCTGCCCTACATCGATGCGGGGCCGCGCCTCTTGCCCAATACCCTCTTCATGGAGTACTCCACGCAGATGCGGCAGTTGCGCCAGACCCTCGACACCCTCATCGCCACCCACATGCCCGCCTATGAGGCCCTCGTCGCCGAGGACATCATCCGGCGGGGGTCCCGCGCCTGTCGGGAGGACTACCCGAGCCGCACCGCCTTCACGGAGAGCCTGCAGGTGTCGCTCCGCTTCGACCCGCTGCCCAAGGCGCACCACTTCCTGTTCGACGTGGGTCCCGAGGCCCTCGCCGAGTTCGAGCGGAGCCAGCAGCAGCTCTGGAAGCTCACGCAGGAGGACACCCTGAACCGGGTACTGCAGCCCGTGCAGGCCCTGCTCGAACGCCTCCGCACCTACACGGGCAGTCCCGGCGAACGGTTCCATACCACGCTCATCACCAACGTCGTGGATGGCGTGTCCACGATGCGGAAGCTGCTCATCGACCCCACGCCCGGTCTGCTCGACACGGTTGCGCAGATCGAACGCCTCGCCGTGTCGGCCAGCCACGACCCGAGCGCCTTCAAGGAGAGTGTGCGTCTGCGGCAACAGACCCAGGACGACCTCGATGCCCTCGCCAAACAGCTGACCGGATACACTTTCTAGGAGCCCCCATGCCTGCCACGAAACTTGACCGTGCCAAAACCCAGCTCATCTGTCACCATCCGTTCTTCGGCACCATCCTCCTCCAAGGGGGCATCACGCCCCGGGAGGACATCCCCACGGCCTGCGTAGATCGCCACGGGCGGATGTTCTACAACCCCCAGTGGGCTGAGAGCCTGAGCGTGCCAGAGCTCATGGGCGTCCTCGCCCATGAGACCCTGCACAAGGTGTGCTTGCACCTCTTGCGGATGGGCGACCGTGACCTGCGGCGGTGGAACATCGCCACCGATTGGTGGATCAACGAGACCCTCCTCGCCGATGGGTTCACGTTGCCCACGGGGGCCCTTCGGCATCCGGGCGCCCAAGACGCCCATGCCGAATACCTCTACACCCAAGTCCCCATAGAACCCGAGGCCCAGAGCGGGGACGGCGGGGAGGGTGGGGGCCTGAGCGGAGACCTCGATGCGACGGGGCCGCCCCTCACGCCCGATGAGGTTGCCACTGTGGAAACCACGACCAAAGTTCTCGTCGCGCAAGCGGCCCAAGCGGCCAAGAGCGCCGGAAAGCTGGGAGGCGCCCTCGCGGACGTGGTCGCGGGCCTTATCGCCTCCAAGGTGCCGTGGTGGGAGGTCTTGTCCCGCTACATGCACACGTATGTCCGCCACGAATACTCGTGGGCCCGGCCCAACCGGCGCTACGCCCCTGAATACTACCTGCCCACGCCCTGTCGCCAGCCGGGGATGGGGACGCTCGTCCTCACCATTGACATCAGTGGGTCCATCTCGCCCGAGGAATTGGCCCACTACAACGGCCATCTGCAGCGCATCGTCGCCGAGGTGCGCCCCGAGGTTCTCCATATCCTCTACACCGATACGGATGTCCGCCACCACACGGTCGTGCTGCCCGACGACGAGGTGCAGCTGACCCACTACAGCGGCGGGGGCACCCACATGGAGGCCGCCCTCAACTACTGCGACGCGCACGACCTGGACCCCGATGTCTGGGTGTGCCTGACCGATGGTCGCACGCCCTTCCAACGCACCACCGCACCGTGTCCCACGGTGTGGCTCATCACGACCCCGAGCATCACGGCCCCGTACGGTACGACCATTCACCCTTAACCTGAAAGGACTGCATCCTATGGAATTCACTCCCGTTCCCTCCGTCCATCTGTATGAACTGACGCGTCGGCTGCGCACGCCCGGCCTGACGATGGCCGTGCAATTCGAGCCCAGCGAGTTGACGTCGGTGATGCGCACGCGCACCACGGCGCTGCTCCGTCAGGGCTACACTATGGACGGCTATCGAAGCCGGACCCGTCAGTTGGCTCAGATGCTAGCCAAGCACTTCGGCTTCCGTCTCGTCAGCAGCTACAAGTATAGCGGCCCCAAGGTGACGGGCGACTGGCTGCCCCGTGCCTGCACCGACACGCAGAGCCTGCGCGAGGCCCTGCACGCGCGTCTCATGCAGTCCATTGCCCTCGCCACCATGATCAACGGGGACGCGCAGACCGTGAAGTGGATTAAGGAGCAGTTGATCGCCCTCGAACAGTGCGGCCCATGCGGGCCCTGGTGGCTCGGCAGGTATGGCTACTGGATGACGGCCATTGACACGACCCTCACAAAGGACTTGTCGCAACTCATAGTCCAGACCATCCTGCGCGATCCTGTCCAGCAGGCCGCCCAGCAGGCCGCCCTGGTCGCCTTGTTCAAGACTACCCCCATCACCATCGGTATGCACGCCCTGAACGAAGACTAACCACGAGAGGAGACACCCTATGTCACGCCACAAACCACGGACCGTCAGCCCCAATTTGGAGAGCACCACGACTGTGCTTTCCAACAGTCTGATTGCACTGCTCCAACGCGAATTGCGGCAACGCTCTGCCGAGACGACTCTTCCCGTGCGGCACCAAGTCATCGAGAAGCCCGATGCGGTGACGACGCAGGCCCTCACCCGGTGGATCTGGACGCGTGCTGGGAACCCACCGCCCGACACCCCGGAGATTCGTGTCCAGAGGGTCCTCGTGCGCTACGAGGAATCGGTGCATGTCCGGGCCATCAAGGGACTGCGGGCGCTGTTTCCTGAGGCGTGGACGCCGGGGCATCGCCGCTTCCTCTCCACGTTTGCCATCTCCGTCTGCGACGATGCGCTGCAGATGACCAGCGACACCGACCAGGAGGCGCTGCTGCTGGAGCGTGCATGGCGGGGCTTGACATACGGGCCTGCTCTCCATGGGGTGATGCCGTCGCCGCGGGAGACCATGATAGAAATCCACTACGAAAACAACATTCCGCTGCCATTCACGCGTGTCAAGACCTTTCTGGAGGAGGGACTGCAGCTGCCCCATAGGGTCTACATGGACATGTCGGAGTTCTCGCTCATACGCATCGACACCGAGGACGACGCCATAATGGCCGATGGCGACCTTGACCGATTGCATAGCCTGTTCCGTACGCGCTACGCCGCACTGCTGGAAAAAATGACCTACGACTTATTGTACCTGATGATCGGCCTGCTGTTTCGGTCGGCGCGGGACATCACGGTGGTCAAGGCGTTGTGGCCCAACGTCGGGCTGGCGCTGGTGGCGGAGGACGAACCCCGCTGGGAGGCGCTGCGGAACGCGCCCGCCCCGCAACATCCTGCCCGCTCCCCGCGCTACCGGGAGCTGCTGAAGATCATGCCGCTGGAGGACTGGCGCAGTCTCACCGCCCATTGGGACACGCTGCTGGTCTCGCAGAAACTGTCTACCATGTTAACTTAGACTATGAGAGGATAACCCCATGACCGAGCATCGCTTTCCCATCTTCCCGCCGCACTGCTGTGACCAGTGCAACACGTGGTCGTCCGCGGCCCGTGTGGCGGCCCGTGATTCCACCAGTGAGGAAACCATCACCCTTTGCGTCCAGTGTGACGACCTGGGGCGGTGGCGCACCTCGCCCTACATCCAAGGCGTGATAGCCCGAGCGGAGGCCAGTGCCGCCGCATGGGAAGCGCGGGCCCCGTTTGCCCATCGCCTACCCCGCATCCCCGCCGAGCAACTCGTGCGGGAGTGGCTCACCGACATCGTGGTCTGGTGTGCCGCGCACGACCTGTCCGTGTCCACGCTGTGGCAGGACATTCTCAAGGACGCCGCTGAAGATCAGGCCCATGCACAGGAGACCCATCGTGACGAATAAGTATCGACGTAGTGACAATTCCGGCCCCACCAAGTCCACCCTTGGCAAGTCGGTGGTGGTGACGTTCCGCATCCCGGACGCCCTCTACACCCAGTTGCAACGGCTGGGTGCCCGGGTCTTCCAACCCGTACCTACCTTGCTCCGCGCTGCGGCGGCCGAGTACGTGGAACGGCGCCGCCCCACCGCCGAGGGCCCCACTAGTGGGCTGGTCCTCCGGTTCCCGGACGATGAACCGGGCACCATTGACGTTAACCCCTTGGAAACAAAAGACATCCAAGAATCATGACACCGACGGTTCAGGGGTCCCTTAAGGGGACCCCCCTGAACCGCCCCCACAGGAGACCCTATGTCCACTCGCACCACCTATCACGATGCCCTCATACGCGTGGGCTGCAAGTCATCACTCGGGCAACCCTCGAAGATGCCGTGCCCCGCCTACTCGATTCCCGCCACGGCCTGTCACACGGGGCAGAAGCTCGCCCAGGTGCCCGGCTCAACCTGCCACGGGTGCTATGCCCTCAAGGGACGCTACCGATTCCCGAACGTGGCGCAGGCGATGGCCGCGCGCATGGCGTCCCTCACCGCCTCCACCTGGGTCAACGATATGGTGACCGCCATCGCCCATGAAACATCCGACTACTTCCGCTGGCACGATTCGGGTGACCTGCAGTCCGCAGAGCATTTGGACAAGATTGTCCAGATTGCCCAGCGGCTCCCGCACATCCAGTTCTGGCTGCCGACTCGCGAATACCGGATCGTTGCCGACTACGTGCGCCACCACGACATCCCCGCCAACCTGATCATCCGGGTCTCCGCCCCCATGATTGACGGAGACGCGCCGAAGATCCGCACCCGGCAGGGCACGATCCTCCCCGTCTCGTACGTCCATGCCGCCCAGCCCCCACGGGGGCAGGTCTGCCCCGCCCCTACCCAACAGAACCAGTGCGGCACCTGTCGTACCTGCTGGACAGCCACCGTCAATGTCAGTTATCATCAGCACTGAGGAGCCCATCATGACCCAGACCCCCTCAACGTCCTATCCCGCCGCATGGGCCCCCGTCTTCACCCACGACTGCGTGCTCGCCACGAACCTCGATGCCTTGCGCTTCGACCCCGAGACCGGCTGGCTGGACGAGGACAGCCCGTCGCTGGTCATCACCTTGCACGTCGGGTGGGGCTACCGTGACAACTTCTCGGCGAACGTCTACTACCCGGAAGTAAACGGCGGAGACATCGAGCTCGACGACTGTGTGTCCCCCGAAGACGTGCTGGACGTGCTCACCAACGAGGTCGAGTATGACTGGGACGAAGAACGTACCATCCTCAAGTGGTGGAACTTTCATGGCTTTGGCCGCAAGGAGACCCGATGACAACCCCCCAGACCCCCGACCAACAGGCGTGGACCACCCTGCACCTCGCCTCTAAAACGATTGCTAGCCAAATTGCGCAGGGGCAGACGCCGACGCTGGAGCACTTTCTCGACCTCATCCGCGCCGTGGAGGATGTCGATGGCGTCCTCTTCAGCGACTGGTGGGAGCGTGAACAGGCCAACGCCGCGGCACGCAAGACTCTACCGGTGCCGCGCCCGGCGCAGGAAGGCCAGGAATCATGACCTCCCGAGTCAAAGACGCCCGGAAGAAAACCGCCAAGAAAGCGCCCGACCGCCCTACGATCAACTACCGCCAGCACCCCGCCCGTAAGATGACCCGGGTGCCCGGCGACTTGACCAGTGCCCAGATTGAACGTATCATTGCCCATCACCGGCAAGTGCTCCGTTACGAAAGGAACCGACAGTCATGACCTCACATGTGACACCACTGACAGCACCCTCAGCCAGAGCGCATCTCATCGCGACCATTCTGAGTAGCAGCACGGCTCTGAGCGTCGGAGAGGGAGGCCCCTATATGTGGGCCTCTCTCACCCCGACGGCCTGTGTGCCGCAACTCGTGACGTTTGCCCGTGCTCTGGCTGACGAGATTCTTCGACAAGAGGCCGCCCCAGACGGAGGGCCCCGATGACCCGCCACCAGCAAGTCTTGCGATATGAAAGGAACCGACAGCCATGACCCCACACGAACGACGCCAGTTGATCGTCACCCTTCTCAGCACCACCCTGCCACTCACCCTCACAGAGGACGGCCCCTACCTCTGGGCCGTGAAGGACCCGCAGCCGTCCATCCGCCAGCTGGTCACCTTCGCCAACGCCCTCGTCGATGAAATGCTGGCACAGGAGCGCGTATGATTGACACCCACTATGACGATCCCCGTCTGAGCATCGTGGCGGAACACGCCCGGTGCGCCACCAACGACAAGGACCTACGCGCTATCCTCCATGTGTGTTACAATGAATCATGGCTTGAGGCCAACCAACAGACGTGGCATCTCTGGAGCCGTCTGGCCTCACAAATTGAGCGGCGCCTTGATGAAATGAACTTGACCCCCAGAAGCGTGGAGGATTCCCATGTCTGAACTTGAGACCCTGCGCGGGGACGCCGATTGGCTCCTCGCCCAACTAGACGCCGCACGCGCCGAGATCGAGTCCCTCAAGGCCGACATTGCGCGGCTGACCGATGCGGCCAACCGTCAAGCATCTCGCGACAGTGCGCGTCCGAGCGACGAGGACATCTGGCGGCAGGCATATTTTGCGGCGCGAGCACAGCATACGTGGGCAAGAACGCCGCAGGACACCGCCGACTGGGTACTGGCCGAGTATCGCAAACGGTGGCCCCGATGACCCGCCCACTCCTGTTGCTGATGACGCTGCTCGTGCTATGGCTCGAAGCGGGGGTGGTGCTGCTGGCCCTGACCGTGCTGTGCCCCACCCTGCTCACCTATACATGGCGGTCGCAACTCGCCATGGCTGTCCTGCTGTTCTATTCCAACGCCCGTGTAGTAATAAAGGAGACTCTCCGATGAGCTGGATTTACCGACTGCTGTCCCCCCAGACGTGGTGCTGGCACCCGAATTACCTGCGCGAACGCCGCCCCGATGGCACGTTTGTGCTCGTTTGCGAACATTGCCTGCACGAAGTGATACCGAGGATTCCGTAATGCGCCAGAGTGACCGCGTCATTGCGGCGATGATGCACCGCCACGGCTATCAGCTAGTCCGAAAAAACAGACACGCGGTCTGGCGCCATGCGCGAACCGGGTCACAAATCGTCACGCCTGTGAGCGGGAGCGATTGGCGGGGGCTGAAAAATCTGCTAAGCTACTTGAAACGCAAGGAGTCGCGATGACCCTGACACCGGACCCCGGTCACATGTTCGTGCCCTCACGAGCCTATCAGCAACTGCCCAAGTCCCCACAGAAGTGGGTGATTGAGAAGCTCATCCCGGTGGGGGGCTTGGTCAACATCTTTGGCAAGCCCAAGACTGGTAAATCGTTTCTTGCCCTTGGCATGGCCCAAGCCATTGTCAACGGTGAACCGGACTGGGAGGGCTACCCGATCTGCACGACCGGCAATGTCGCTTATCTGCAGATCGACACGCCCCGCGAGGAGTGGAGCCAGCGCATCGGACGCCTGACCTTTGCGACGCCGCAGCCTCATGAGCTGTTCATTGCCGACATGTGGCAGGTGCCGCAGTTTCCCTTCGATGTGCTGGACCCCCAGAAGATCGGCATGGGGTGGCTACGCGACCAGATCGCCGCCGTCAATCCCGTGGTGACGATCATCGACACCTTGCGTGAAGTACACGGAGGCGACGAGAACGACTCGACGGTAATGCGGAATGTCATCGCCAATCTGGTTGCCGCGTGTCGGCCCTCGGCGATTGTCCTCCTCTCGCACGCTCGGAAGGATTCGATCTTGACGGTCAACGGCGACGATGACATGATGGACCAGGGCCGGGGATCCAGCTACGTCGCTGGGCGCATGGACGTCGTCATCAAACTGACCCAGAAGCGCATGATGTTCAAGGGGCGCGCCACGGGGCAGCAGATGGAAGTTATCAGCCAGAATCTCGAAACGGGGCTGATCGAGATTGAGCCGCAGGGTGATGATGCGGCGATGGCGAAGCTGATTGCGGACGTGCGAAAAGACTTGGGGCCCTCGGCCTCGCAACGCATGATCTGCAAGGAGTTGGAGAAGCGCGCCAACATCTCGTACACGACCGCGTTTCGTCGGCTGAAGGCGCATGGCGCCGCATGAACTCTTAACGCTTGCGAGCGCCAGTGCGCTGGCGCTCTTTAGTGCCGAGTGGGCCTACGGGCTCTATGAACTCTGGCAGGAAGGACACGTGTCTCGTTATGATCCGTATCAGTCGCAGTGCCGTGGTCACGCGCAAAACCTGCGCGATGAAACGCTATTGGGGATACCACGCCCCGCACCCCGAGTATCCCGACGCCGGGATGCGCGGCTTGGACCCGCAAGGGCAGACCAACGCCACGGCAACCAGCAGAGGCACCCTGATCCATGCGCTCTTGGAAGCGGGGATCAGTGGACGCGACCTGTCCACCGTAGAGATTCCTGCCAACATGGATTACGTGCAGACGATTCTATGCAGACGCGCCGCCCTCGGTTGGCTCACTTATCGGGCCCCGCAGATTTTGCAGGACTATACCCCGATCAGTGCCGAACAGGAATGGGAATGGAGTCTCTCGCCGTTCGTGACGCAGCAGTTGCGCCTCGACCAGATTCTGCGTCACAAGGTCACCGGGCACTTGATGATTCTGGATTACAAGACCGTCAGTCGTCCAGACCTGAACTGGGTGGACCGCCTGCGGGATAGCGACCAGACACATCTGTATGTGCAAGCCCTCACCGAACGGACGGAAGAGTTTGGCGTGCATATGCAGTACGAGGGGATCGTTGTGGGCACCTGGGAGAAAGGCATGCAGAAGTCGCTGTTCGTCACCCATTACCAGGATGCCTACGGACAACCGACCGGACACTACAAGCCGAAGTCCCCGCGGGTGTCGTCGTGTGACTGGGACGACACGGCGTGGTTGCAGTGGGCAACCGATGAGCAGATACTAGAGTCCCTGTACATGAGCACAGGCCCCATCTATCCCATAACGGAGAACCTGCTGGCGACCAAGAATGCCACCGCCTACGCCGAGCTGCAGTGGGCGAACACCTTGGCGCAGATCGAGGCAGCACCGGACGCCGAAGCCCAAAACCTTGAACGGGAGCGGCTTATTGAGCGCAACCCAGATGCCTGTTTGAAATATGGGCGCACCTATGCGTGCCCCTACCTGGGGCTGTGTTGGGAGGGCCACAACATCGATGCCGAAACCTTTGCCCCCCGACGTGATCACCATGCGCCCGAAGGAGGCAGTGAATGACCCATATGTATGTCGCTCAGATGACTCTGACGAAGAGTCGCTATGTTGAAATCGCGGCGAGTGACCGCGCCACACTTGATCAACTCGTGGAGGCGGTCACGGCGCAGGGCATCGTTGACTGCACTGTGCTGGAGATGGAAGAACTGATCGCCCCCCAGGATAACGAGGGCGACTTATGTATGTGCCCACAGTGCCAGTGTGCACGGGCTGCAGAACGGAGGTATTGACATGGACGACCACAATCATGATACATTTGTCGGACAGGTGTATGTGCAGGAGGGGCAACGCTACTTGGTAATTGACATCGGGGGCGCCTATGGATACGTGGATCTGGCTACGGGGCAGGCAGTGGTGCCTGATACCCTGACCTGGCTGCTGACACTGATGACGCAAGACGTGTGGGAGACACGAGCATGAGCGAGATTTTTGACTGTATTTACGGGGCCAGTGGCACGGGCAAGAGTGAATGTTGCGCCAGGGTCATTGAGCAGCATTTCAGACGGACGGGGAAGAAGGCGCGTGTTGTTCTCGGCGACGGGAGCAGCTTGACTTACCGCCACTTGCAACATGTTGGCGTGGTAGATGTGTGCGAGTTCATGGAATATCCGTGGCCGCAAGACACCATGCTGAAGCTGGCCAGTGGGTGGTGGCCCAACGCCACGGGCGAGTTGATGGCGCCCAAGACACCGGGCAACGATCTGAGCACCGTGGGCGTCTATGTCTTTGAAGGATTGAGCGTGGCGGCCTACTACATCATGAGCGCCGAAGTAGACGGTTCGCTGTCACGTCGGGCCGCGCATGGGGAGAAGATCGCGCAAGAAGCGCCCTATCGGATTATTGAGGGCACGGTCGATCCCAAGACGGGCAAGGTGCTGTCGGGGCCCGGCACCGCGTTTGCCGCCAACTCGATGGCGCACTACGCGGTGACGCAGAAGGCCATGACCAACGCCATCATCAGCAGCAAGAAGCTGGCGGTCGATATCGTGCTGTGGACGGCGCACGAGGCGGCGAACAACCCTGAGAACGACATCAACAAGGAGCCCGTCATTGGCCCACAGGTGGTGGGACGTGCCATGACCAGCGATGTGCAGAAGCACTTCTGCAATACACTGCACTGCTGCACCGTCGCCAAGCGTGTCAAGCAGCAGGACGCCTTTACGGGGCGCACCGTGGACGAGCTCGATCTGGAGTACCGGCTCTACACCCGGGACCACTTCAACGCGAACGGCGCCACGCTGACGCGCTTCAAGGCGCTGACGCGGCACGCGAACAGCAACACCTTCCCGCAGTATCTGGCGTCAGAACAGCCGGGGTTGACATTGATCGCGTTCTATGAGAAGCTGAACGAGATCACCAAGGAAATGGGTGAGGCCGTCGTGCCCGCACCCGCAAGCGTGTAGCGGAGGAGCTACCCGGTTGTTGATCGCACGACATACAAGGACACACAATGGATACACTGATGGACGTCACGTACCACAATGATAGCTTCGAGTTCGACCCAAGTCTCTACAGTGCGGCTCCGGCGCAGACCCAGTCGCGGGGCGAGGATCCCGAGCTGGTGCAGCCTGGCTTCTACCGCGTGCGCATCGTGAGCGGTGCACGCAAGAAGAACCGTACCACGGGGCAGCAGATTGAGATCACCGACAAGAAGACGGGGGACAAGACCCCGATGCTGCAGATCCACCGCATTGAAGTGCTGGAGCCCGAGGACCAGACGGGGCTGAGCTACGGCGTGTGGCAGGATGTGTTCACGTCACACTCGCAGGTGCGGGACCGCAAGACCAACGAGCCCACGGGGCAGTGGATCGTGGACGGCTTCACCATTCTGGCCGCCATTGACCTCAACCTCATGTCGCCGAACTCGGGCAGCGAGGGCTACAACGAGAACCTCCGCGAGCTGGTGCGCCAGCTGGAAGAGGCCAAGACCCTGCGTCCGACGCTGACCGTGCGACTCGCGTACGAGGGCTTCGACAGCGTCTACCACCAGCAGCTGGTGGCGGGAGGCATGGACGACAAGGCCGCGCGCAAGGCCGCGAAGCTGACGTCGCCCGCGTTCAAGAACGCCGATGGCACCTACCGCGTGGAGACGATGGGCCTGTCCGGTGAGCCGGTCAAGGCCAAGTTGGTCATCAAGGAGTACGTGCCGTCGAACGGACGGGTGACCCTCGGTCCCCTGAAGCCCCGGCGCTAACCACTGCACGCCCAATTCCGGGCGTCAGGCCCCTCACCTCGGTTCCTCTGTCCGGGGTGGGGGGCTTTTTCCACGACGTGGCGGAGACGCTGCCACGCCCTGAATGATGCTCCCTCGTTCAAGGGTAGGACACCAGGCTTTGACCCTGAGAATCGTGGTTCGAGTCCACGGGGAGCAGCCACCCACCAGAAAGGACCCCCATGCCGAAGATGCCGAAGCTCCCGAAGCTCCCAAAGCT
>Ga0194122_10002643_pt1 | contig 19228 bp, 18 predicted proteins | sample TA2MahCa10mmetaG_FD_155487 | JGI IMG/M metagenome (GOLD analysis project Ga0194122, IMG submission 155487) | Freshwater microbial communities from Lake Tanganyika, Tanzania - TA2015021 Mahale Deep Cast 10m | ecosystem: Environmental > Aquatic > Freshwater > Lake | place: Tanzania: Lake... | reverse complement strand
TCAACTCCAGATCGTGAAACCCGCTGGCGGCCCCCGTGATGACCGGCACGCCGCCACCGAATCCGTCTCTGCCGCGTCCGCAAGTTCCGCCGGTTGAAGCGGCGATCGGCCGGGGCCATCAACGGTACACCGGCATCCGGGCGCCCGCGCTCGCCGTCTTCGCATTTGCGGCCGAGGGCAGCGGCGCACGTCCCGATGCCCAGCCGAGGAACCAGATGAAACGGGATCAGGCGGCGGCGTTCGAGGCGGGCGTGCCTTCTGCCCGCGTGGTGCGGTTGGAGAACGCCAGTCACGACGTCTTCCGCTCGAACGAGGCGGAGGTGTTGCGCGAGATTCACGACTTTATCGGTAAGCTGCCCGTGTGCTGCAGATGATTGAGACTACCTCCCCGCGCCCGCCAGCGGGTTGTCCCACTGGAAGCCGAACAACCGCGGATTCTCTCCAATCACCGATGCCGAGACGATGTAGAACACATAGTCATACGTCTCCTGCGGCAGTTGATCGCGGTACTTCTCCAGCAGTGCCCAGAAGTTGCGCTGGCCAGGATTCGGCGGCAGACTGCGGATCAGCTTCAGCACTTTGTCCTCGCCCCAGTTGTACGACGCCATGACCAGCAGGCCCGAGGCTTGCGCGTCGGTGGTGTAAAGATCCTTGATATACGTGGCGGCGGCTTGCGTGGCTTTCTGCCACTGGTGCCGGTCATCGGCCGGGTCGGCACGGGGCTCCTCAAACAGCGGGCCCGGCTGCAAACCGTACTTCAGCGCGGTCTCCGGAATGAACTGCCACATACCCTTCGCGTACCCCTTGTACGTCTTGGGGCCGCTGATGTACTCGTCGAAATTGCTCTCCTGCATGGCCAGATAGAAGAACTGCGGCGGCAAACCCTGCGCAAGAAACTGCTGCGCGATGAACGTGTCGTAGCCGCGCTCGCGCGCCTTCTCCACGGCCTTGCGCATGCGCTCTGACGCCTGCCACCTGGCGATGTAGTCTTTCACTTCGGCCAGATAGCCCTTGGGCGCGGTCAGCTCACACTCGCCGAAGATCCGCGTGACGCGCAGGATGAGCCGGTCCTGCTCGCTGAGCTTCGCGTCGCCAATCCGGTGCGAAGCAAGGAACTGGTCATACTGCTTTTCCGCTTCGCGCCGCCGCTGTTGCAGTTGGCGGATGCGCTCGCTCGCCTCGGGCGTGTTGGCGGCGAGCACCAGTTTTTCGACAGATGCAAGGTCCACGTCCAGCGCCTTCATCGTATAAAAAAGCTGCTGCGCCACGGCCTCCTGCTTGCCGGTTTCCTGACGCAGATAGTAGGCCAGCCCGCCCACGGCAGCCAGCGCCACTATCAGCGCGTGCACCACCCAGCGATAGCGCTTGGTCTTCTTCGTCTCGACCTTTTTCTCAATCTGCTTTTCGATCTGCTTCACGGCCTGGCGCACCATCATGGTGTGCTCGCCGACGGGACCGTCGCGCGGGCCGAGATAGTGCTCCAGTGCCTTGGCAATCGCGGCGTTCTGATCGCTGGGCTGGGGCGCGGCTGGCTGCGGCGGGGTGGGCGCAGCGACAGCCTCGACATCGAGCGACAGAAACGGCCCCTCAATCCCCAGCCGCACCATCACGGCCTGACCGGCGCGCACCGGCAGCGCCTCCAAGCGCTGTCCGTTCTGGTAAAGCCCGTTCAGGCTGCCGAGATCCTTGAGCCACCACGAGCCTTCGGCAAAGTAGACCTGCGCGTGATACCTGCTGACATAGTCGCTTTGTACCGGGAACTCGCAGTCGGCGGCGCGGCCAATACGAAACTGCGTTTGGAACACGCGCGATTGCACGTCGGCCTGGGAACTTCCCACGCGCGCGCGAAGGGGCGGGGGTTGACCTTGGGTCACTCCCCTCACTTTAGCGAACCTCGGGCCCTACCGGGTATACGCTGACGAATCCCTGTGATACGCTTGCCTCGCAAATACGATGGTCCGGCTTACCGTCGTAGCGTGGGCTGGGTCCAGGAATGGAGTGTGCCAATTGAGAGTCTACGATGGAACCGATGTCCGCAACGTCGCGTTGCTAGGGCATCTGAATAGCGGCAAAACGTCGCTTACGGCGGCAATGGCCTTCGCCGCCGGTGCCACCAGTCGATTGACCAAGGTGGACGAAGGCAATGCGATCACAGATTTTGACGAGGAAGAGGTCAACCGGAAGATCACGATCTCCACCGCGGTGGCGGCCCTCGAATGGAAGAAGTACAAGATCAACCTGCTCGATACGCCGGGCTTCAACATCTTCACCAACGACGTGAAGCAGGCGTTGAAGGCGGCTGACTCCGCGGTGGCCATCGTTGACGGCGTGGCATGCGTGGAGGTGCATACCGAGAAGACGTGGGCGCTGGCGGAAGAGTACGGGCTGCCGCGCGCCATCGTGGTCAACAAGCTGGATCGTGAACGCGCCGATTTCGCACGCGCTCTGGAGTCGATTCAGAATGTGTTCGGGCGCGGCGCCGTCGCGATTCATTTGCCCATCGGCAGTGAGAAAGCGTTTCGCGGCTTCGTTGACCTGATCACGATGAAGGCCTACGAGTACACGCCCGGCGGCGATGGCAAGGCGCGCGAGATCCCGATTCCCGGCGATCTCCAAGCAGCCGCGCAAACCGCGCACGAGGCGCTGGTGGAAGTGGCGGCCGAGGGCGACGACAAGCTGATGGAAGAGTTCTTCGCCGAAGGCACGCTGCCGATTGAGCATATTCATGACGGCATCGACGAAGGCGTGCTGGCGGGCAAGATCTTTCCGGTGTTGTGCGCGTCGGCCGGACAGAACATCGGCGGCGATGCGCTGCTGGATTTCATCGGTAGCTACATGCCCGCGCCCACGCACGGCCAGCCATGGAAGGGCCGCCTCAATAGCCAGGACGCCGCGCGTAAGATCTCCGCCGATGGGCCCGCTTCGGTGTTCGTCTTTAAGACGCTGGCCGATGCGTTTGCCGGGCGCGTGTCGTACTTCAAGGTCGTCTCAGGCGTGGTGAAGAACGATCAGCACTTGCTGAACGTGCGCACCGGGGCCGACGAGCGCCTGGCGCACATCGGCGTGCCGCAGGGCAAGACCATCGTGCCGGTGAACGACCTCAAGGCCGGTGACATCGGCGTGGTGGCGAAGCTGAAGGACGCGCACACGGGCGACACGATGGCGGACAAATCGTCGATGATCGCCTATGAAGCCGTGCACGTCGCCGAGCCGTCGATTGCGTTTGCCATTCATGCCAAGTCGCGCGCCGACGAAGACAAGATGAGCATCGCGATTGCCAAGCTGCGCGAAGAGGACCAGTCGCTGCGGTTTGACCGCGACCCGCAGACGAAAGAGTTTCTGCTGGCCGGAACCGGGCAGCAGCACGTGGAGATTGTCTGTTCGAAGCTCAAGAAGCGCTACCACGTGGACGTGGAACTCCACGCGCCGAAGATTCCGTATCGCGAGACCATCCGCAGCCAAGCCGACGTGCACGGCCGCCACAAGAAGCAGACCGGCGGCCACGGCCAGTTCGGCGACTGCAGGATCAAGATGTCGCCGCTCGAGCGCGGCGGCAAGTTTGAATTCGTCAACGACATTTTCGGCGGCGCGATTCCGAAGCAGTTCGTTCCCGCCGTGGAGAAGGGCATTCTCGAAGCAGCCGAGCGCGGCTACCTGGCCGGCTTTCCGGTGGTGGATTTCCGCGTGACGCTCTACGACGGCTCTTATCACGACGTAGACTCGAACGAAATGTCGTTCAAGATGGCCGGGCGCAAGGCGTTCAAGCTGGCGATGGAGCAGGCCAAGCCTGCGTTGCTGGAGCCGGTGATGACCGTCGAGGTGCAAGCGCCGGTGGAGTACGCGGGCGACATCATGGGCGACTTCAACTCACGGCGCGGCCGCGTGGCCGGCATGGAGACCAAGGGCAGCACGCAGTTTGTGAAGGCCATGGTGCCGATGTCGGAGATGCTGACGTACCAGAACGACCTGACGGCCATGACCCAGGGCCGCGCGTCGTTCCACATGGAGTTTGACCACTACGACTATGTGCCGGGTCCGCAGGCCGACAAGATCATCTCGGCGGCCAAGGCGGCGCGGGCGGGCGAGGCGGAAGAGGAGGAGTGAGTTCAGTGGCTGAGGCGGCGGGGGTGGATTGCTCCCGCCGCATCACGCTGGTGCGTTTGGGTGATCGACTGGGCTGCTTGGTCTTTGGCGGCCGATGCCCAAGATCGAGCTCTCCAAAGACCCACAGCGTAACCCCCGTTTCTTCAGTCGCCGTACACGGGCGGAAGTAGCGGGCTGAAACCCGCTGCGGGCTAAAAGCCCGCCCTACACGGACGCCGAGTGCACGTGCAAGTTGCCGTTTGGCTACTCGATCGCGCGGCGAGCCTCCACCACCTGGGCCACCAGCTGGTCGACCCGCAACGGCGTCAGCAGCCCCTCGGTGACCCAGCCCACATAGCCGTCCACCAACGCAAACTTGCCCCCGTGCTCCCAGGCTTCCAGAGCGCGGCGGCGTTTCTCCGTCAGCCAGACCTGCGGGACGGCGCTGGCGGCCGGCCAAACGGCCAGGGTGAACCACTTCCTGGACTTGGCCGCCGAGGGCAAATATTCGAATTCGACGAACGTCACCTTTGTATCGACCGCCGTGCCCGCGAGAACTGACGCGTAGCGGCGCGTGGGACCGTCGTCCCGGCCCGTGATTTGCGACACCAGCCGTGTGATCGACGGATGGTCAGCCGGAACGAAGGGGTCAATCTACGTGAAACCGCGCGCCCGGCACCAGGCATCCATCGCTTTGACGCGCCACCGTTCATACATGCCCGCCACGACAAGAAAGACGTTGATGATGAGGACGATCTGGAGCCATTTGGGCATGAGGCGATTTTCCTTTCACCAGGTAGGGCGAGATTCGGGGGGGGGCGGATCGGTCATCCTCGCGCTGGCTGGCCGCTTCAAGCGACAATCAAGCAAGAGGAGATCCGCGCATCGATCGATTATCCGCGCTGGCCGGCGAACTCGTCTTTCGCGACCGGGGCCGCGCTCATGCCAACCTTGCCGTGCTCGGTGGCGGTGGCGGCGGCGTTCTGCCAGACAAACTGCAGGAGCGGCTGGTCACGCTGCTGCGCGTGTCGCCCGAACCCGACGCGGCCGTGCACTTCCTGCGGCGGCTTTACGAAGAGCAGCCGTTTCCTTTTCAGCGCCTGGTCCGCTCGCCCGCCACGGTGCAATTCCTGCTGACTGTGTTTGGACAGAGCCGGTTTCTGTCTGAGGAAATTCTGCGCGCCCCTGAGTGGATCGAGCCGCTCGCGCATGCCGGCAATGTGCAGCGGCAGATGACGGCCGATGAGTACACCTCGCGGCTCACGGCGCGCCTGGCGCGTTTTCCCGCCGGCGAAGTACCGGTGGGCGAATTCGCTGCGTTCCGGCGCGAGCAGATTCTGCGCATCCTGCTGCGCGACCTGCATGCCTACGCATCGCTCCCGGAAGTGGCCGAAGAGCTTTCGCACTTGGCCGACGCGATTGTCGAGTGCGCCTGGCGCCGCGTGTACGCCGCGCTGGCCGCACGGCACGGCGTGCCGGCGCATGCCGACACGGGCCTTGCGTGCGGCATGTCGGTACTGGCAGTGGGCAAACTCGGGGGGAGCGAACTGAACTACAGCTCCGATATCGACCTGCTGTTTGTTCACGGCGGGCCGGGCGAAACCACCGGTCCCGCGGCGATCGCCAATCAGGAGTTCTTCAAGCGCGCCTGCCAGCAACTGGTGGATCTGCTTTCGGCCTTCACGCCGCACGGCGCGGCCTATCGCGTGGACCTGCGGCTGCGCCCGGATGGCACGCAAGGCGAGTTGTGTTTGTCGCTCGCCGCCGCGCAGAACTATTACTCCCAGCGCGCGCGCGACTGGGAATTGCAGATGCTGATCAAAGCGCGCGTGGCGGCGGGCGATCCCGAGCCGGGGCAGCAGTTGCTCGAGTTTGTGGAGCCAATCATTTATTCTTCGTCTACAGACTTTTCGAAAGTGGAAGCGGTATCCGTCGCGCGCACCCGCATTCACGAGCGGCTGGAGCAGCGCAAGCGTGGGAAGGAGAAGACCGAGATTGACGTGAAGCTCGCCCCAGGCGGAATTCGCGATATCGAGTTTCTGGTGCAGTGTCTGCAGCGTCTGCGCGGCGGGCGTGAAGGCTGGGTGCGGCACGGCGGCACCATCCTCGCCCTGGGACGGCTGCGCGACAAGAATCTGATCTCGGAGATCGAATACGGGCGCCTCGCGCCGGCCTACGTTTTTCTGCGCAATCTCGAACACCGGCTGCAGTTTCAGGAAGACCGGCAAACGCACACCATAGCAACAGACGACGCAGCGGAGTTGAACGCCTTGGCGCGGCGCATGCCGCCGGCGACGCTGGGCGCGCAGGTGAGCGGCGAGAATCTTCTCGGCGAACTTGCGCGGCACCTAGCCAACGTGAGTGAGATCTACGATCGGGTGGTCCGCGCACAACTTCCCACGGCAACGCCTCCCGGGCCGGCGGCGGCGCCGGCGCCCGTGCAGCCGCACCCGGCGCCCGGAGCGGCCGAGGCGATCGACTCACTGTTTCCCAACCTCGCGCGCCAACTCGCCCAACGCGCGCCCGAGTTTGCCGCCACGCTCAGCCGGAGCCGGCTCCGTTACGGCGTCCGCGCGTTTGAACATTTTCTTGAGCGCCTCCTGCAGCATCCCAACTGGCTCGCGCGTTTTGACGCTGACCCGGTGCTGGCCGGCTACGCCGTGGACCTGTTTGAGCACAGCCCGTTCTTTGCCGAGCAACTCAACCGCAAGCCGGAACTCATCGAAGAGTTGATCAAGGTGCGCGAGGAACCACAGGGCCGCCGCGAGTATGCACGCCTGGCCTCCACGTTTGCCGGACCCGCGGACCTGCGGCGTTTTTTCAATCGCGAGATGCTGCGCATTCAGGCCGACAGCATCTGCCTGCGCCGCCCGGTGTGGGACACATTGAAGTGGACATCGGATCTCGCCGACTGCGCCATCTCGGCCGCTTACACGATGGCGCTCGATCAAGCCGTGCGCGTGCAACCGCCCGCCGCGGCCAACTACTTGCCGCGCCAACAGATGATGGTGATCGCGCTCGGACGCCTCGGCATGCGCGAGTTCGATCTTGCCTCCGATGCCGACCTCGTTTTCATCCTCGACGACCGCGACGCACCCGAGCGCGTGTTCTGGACGCGCGTGGCCGAGCGGCTGATTGAGATTTTGACAGCCTACACGGGCGACGGCACGTTGTTCGCCGCCGACACGCGTCTCCGGCCCAACGGCCGCGAGGGACCGCTGGTGCAGACCGAGTCGGCGTTCCGCGAGTATGTCGCCAAGTCGGCCGAGGCCTGGGAAGGCATTGCGTATTTGAAAGCGCGGTTGATTGTGGGGGAGGAGGCGCACGGCAACCAATTCCTGAATGAACTCCAGGACATCGACTGGCAGCGTTACGGGCAGACCGAACGCTCGCGCCTGCCGCTGCGCGAGATGCGGCTGCGCCTCGAACAGGAGCAGGGGCGCGACCATCCGCTGAAGGCTACGCGCGGTGGCTATTACGATATCGATTTCGCGCTGCTGTACCTGCGTCTGAAAAGCGCGGGCATTTTTTATAAGGTGCTGAACACGCCAGAGCGCATCGACGTCATCCAGAAGATGGGCCACCTCGACCGCGCCGACACGCGTTTTCTGCTGGACGCCGCCACGCTCTACCGCGCCGCGGACCACGCCCTGCGCCTCACCTCCGGCCAGGCCGAGGGCAAGTTGCCCGCCGCCCAGCTACAATTACAGATGATCGAGGAACTCACCGGGCGTTGGACTCCCGAGCACCTGCACGACAAGCCGCTGGTTGATGAGCTCGAACAAATCCGCGCACGGATCAGGGATTACTTCCTTCGCCTGTTTGCATGAGAAGACGCCTAGCGCTTGCCCTGATCGTACTGGCCGCTCCGGCCGTCCTCGCCGCTTCGGTGAGCGAAGCGTATCAGCGCCTGTACAACTTCGATTTTCCCGGTGCGCACCGCGCGCTGGATACCTATCAGGCCGCCGCGCCCCAGGATCCGCTGGGGCACTCCACGCGCGCGGCCGCGTATTTGTTTTACGAGCTCGACCGGCTGAAGATCCTGCAAGGGGAATTTTTCTCCGACGACAAGAAGATCTCCGGCGACGACGTTCTACAGCCTGACCCCGCGGTGCGTTCGCGCTTCTTTGCGGCCATCGACGAAGCGCAGCGTCTCGCCGAAGCGCGCCTCAAGGACCACCCCAAGGACACGAATGCCATGTTTGCCTTCTCGATGACCGAGGGGCTCCGCACCGACTACACGGCGTTTGTCGAAAAGCGCCAGTTGCGGAGTTTGTCATCGGCGCGCAAGGCGCATTCCTACGCCGTGAAACTGCTGCAACTCGATCCCACGTTCGTGGACGCCAAGGTGACGACGGGCATCACCGAGTATCTCTCCGGGAGCTTGCCGTTCTTCATCCTCTGGTTCATCAAGTTTGAGAACACGCAAGGCAGCAAGGAAGTGGCCGTAGCGAACCTGGAGAATGCCGCGGGCAAGGCGCGGTATCTCGGGCCGTTTGCACGGATTCTGCTGGCCATCATTCATCTACGCGAAAAGCGCGCGCCGCGCAGCCTGCAGTTGCTGGAGGGACTGGTGACGGAGTTCCCGCAGAACCCGCTCCTGCGCCGCGAGATGGAACGTCTTCGCCTGCGCATCACGCCGCGACTGCGTCCGCGTTAGTAGCGTCGCCGGATCGTCATGCAGATCGCCAGCCCGCCGCCGGCGGTCACCTTGACGAAAAGCGACCACCACCACGGCGGCCCGCCCCGGCCATGCAGGTACGGCTGCACCGAACCGAAGCCGACGACCTCTTGCGTCACCGCCAACGCCGCGTTGATAGAATCTGCCCCAAGACGTGGTCTCCGTTCCGGCTCATCGGCTTCCGCTTCCTGTTCTCCTACCTGGCCTTGTACTGGTTGCCTTTCCTCATTCCCCTGTGGACCGTCGCCGTACCGGTTTTCGGGCGCTGGTTGGGCGTGGAGGCCGTGCGCCGCCCAAACGGCAGCGGCGACACGATGTTTCATTGGGTGCAGTGCCTCGCCGTTCTGGTGCCGGCTGTGGTTGCCGCGGCAGTGTAATCCGTGCTCGACCGCCGGCGCGCCGAATACATCCGCCTTTATCTCGGCCTGCGCGTAGGCGCGCGGCTGATGCTGGGGATGACGATGCTGACCTATGGCGCGGTCAAAGTCTTCCAATCGCAATTTCCGCCGCCCAGCCTGCTCCGGCTCGACCAATCGCTCGGCGAGTTCTCACCGATGGGTTTGCTCTGGACGTTCATGGGCTCTTCGCAAGCCTATAACGCCGTTGCGGGGCTCGCGGAGATGATTCCCGGCGTGCTGCTGTCCTTTCCCCGCGCGACGCTGGAGGGCGCGCTCATGGCCGCGGGGGTGATGATCAATATCGTGGCGCTCAACTTCTGCTACGACGTGGATATGAAGCAATTCTCCGTGCATTTACTGGCCCTCGCCGTCTTCCTCGCCGCCCACGACGCCCGCCGGTTGGTGGACTTCTTTTTCGACCCCGCCTCCGCGCCGCCGCCCGCTTACCCCGGCGCCCGCTTCCAACGCTTCGCGTTTTGGCTGAAGTGGGCCGTGTTGGTAACGGCCACGTGCTCGGCGTTGTTTGCCACCTACCGGGATGTGGCCAAGCGCGAAGAGTACGAACCGTGGCCGGCCGTGCGGGGAGTGCGGGAAGTGAGCGAGTACGCGGCGGCGGACGCATCAGCCGGCCCCGTGCCGGAGATTGAACAATGGCGGCGGGCGATTTTTGACGACCGGTACCGCCGCGCCACCATCCTCTGGGGGAACAACACACGGGGAGGATTCAAGCTTCAGGTGGACGAAAAAGCGGGCCGGCTGAAGCTGGACGACTTTGCCTTCACCTACACGCGCACCGGTGACAACGGCCTGCGCCTGGAGGGCACGATCTTTTCCCGCGCCGTGGTGGTGAAGCTAAAACGCAACGCGGACAAGTCCCGGCTTACGACACGCGGATTTCATTGGGTGAACGAGACGCCGTACAACCGTTAGGCGGCGTCGTTCGTATCGCCGTCAATCTGTCCCTGCCCCGGCGGCATGTCGAAATTGACGTCACCGATACGATTGATGGTGCCCCACCGCGCGCCTAGCCTCACGCGCGCACGCCCGTCTTCAAATTGCTCGGCGGACTGGAATTTTGGCTGGATGATGAACTGTCCGTCGCGATCGATGTAGCCCCAGCGCCCGTACCACTTTACGGCCGCGAGCCCCTCGGAAAAGTCGCCGCAGTCTTCATACAGTGGCGTCACGCGGAAGGTGCCCGTGCGGTCAATATAGCCCCACTTATCCACGGGCCTCGCGGCCGCCAGCCCGCCTTGAAACGGGTGGACCGCTTTGAAGTCCGGATAGATCACCGTGTGGCCGCGCTGATTCGCAAACCCCCAGCGCTCCCCGAAATCCATGGCAATCGGAGCACCTTCTTCGCTTGGCTCCAGAGCAGACGTGATCCGGGTGTAGGCGTTCGTAATCGCCTTGAGCTTCTCTTCAGCACGCGTTCTCAAACGGGTCGATTCGTTTTGATACCGGTCCGGGTGCCAGACCTTGACCAAGTCGTGATAGGCGGAGCGCACCTGTTCGAGCGTGGCGGTCGGATGCAAGTCGAGAATGAAGTAGGACCGGAGCAGATCGTCAGACATAGCACACTACTACGCGCATGGTTACTATCGTCTTTCCGGCCCGCCAGCTTTAGCGGCCCATTGGGCGGGCAGCGGCAAGGCGCGTGCGGCCAGGCCGGTTGGCCGTGGGCCGAGCCGCCAGCGGAGACGGCGGGGACATCGTCCTGTCATTCAGCGGGATTTCCGGGAATTCGGTGGCCTCCGGCTTCAGTAGTTGCGGGTTGATGGTGGCGGCCATGGGGCAGATCTTGGCGTCTTCGATCTTGCGCTGCAGTTCCTGCACCTGCCCGCGCAACTCAGGGCCGTGAGCGCTGGCTGCCACGAATGCTTCCTTGGCAAACTGCGCGGCTCGCGGCAGTTCGCCCTTCATCAGATGCGTGAGGGCAAGATTCTGCAGAGCTACGGCCGCACCGAAGCTCTCTGAGTGGCCGGAGGCGCGGAAAACCGCGATCGCTTCACCGAAGCTATTGCGGGCCGGCTCGATCTCATCGGCGTTCAACTGCACGGTGCCGATGCAGACGAGAATGGAGGCAACCTGCGGATGGTCGTCGCCGAACTGGATGCGGGTAGCCGCCATGGCCTGACGCCAGGAGTCAATGGCCTTCACGCGGTTATCCTGGCCGAGATAGGCGTCTCCCATGCCGGAGGCAGCCGTGATGAAGCGCTCGTGTTTGTCGGGCGCCTCCGGCATCGCGTCCACCAGCCGGATGGCCGATTCGTACGCGCGCAGCGCATCGCTATAGCGGCCTAACTGATTGAGCGCGTTACCCTTGATGATCAGCACATCCAACCGCTGGCGAAAGTCCGGCGAGGCCACGAAGATCCATTGCTCGGCCAGTTCCACGGTCTCAGCCAGACGCCCACCGCGCACAGCGGCAGCCATGATCTGTTCGGTGGCCGCGCGCAGCAGGTCTTTGCGCCCAGCCCCTTGGCGGCAGCGTGCGCGCGCCGGGCCGGCGAATCGGCCCGGTCAAACTGCTGGTATTTGACGCGCAGACGCACTTCGGCAAGATCGAGACGCGTCTGGACAGCCGAGCCGGGCGGGTACTTCTTGGCGCAGGCTCCCCGCAGGTCGAGCAGCGACTCCTCAGCGGCATCGTAGCTGGCGTCTTCCACCAACTTATTGAGATGCTTGAGTTTGCTGTCGATCCCACCGCCCAGCAGACTGTCGAGAAAGCCCATTTGAGCTTCTATCGGACATTTGCCTGCATTCGTTAGGCCAGCAGACCAAATCGGCACTTTAGGACACCTCGTCCTAGAGGCCGCTTGCCATGAGGTTACTGGCAGCACCCGGGCGCGCAGCAGGAGGAGGAGCCTGCCACCGGGCGCGCCGGGCTGGCCGCGGGCTTGGTGGCGCGGATGAAGGCGCTCATGAACTTGCCGTCCACTTCCCCGGCGAGCGCGTCTACATCGAGGCCTTGCCCGGTGAGGAACGCGCGCGCGTCCTCCACGCGATAGATGCGCGTCGGCTCGACAGCGGGGTTGGTGAAGCCGGCGGCGGCAAGGCGGGCGCGGTAGTCCTGCTCGTCGAGCGCGCCGGCGATGCAACCCACCCAGCGCAGCACCTTCTCGCGGATTTCGGCGGGTACGACGCCGCGCGTCACTACGTCGGAGACGGCAAAGCGGCCACCCGGCTTCAGCACGCGGAACGCCTCGCGGAGGACGCGGTCTTTATCGGCGGAGAGATTGATGACGCAGTTGGAGATGATGACGTCCACCGAGTTGTCGGGCAGCGGGATGTGCTCGATTTCGCCCTTGAGAAATTCGACGTTGACGAGGCCCGACTTGCGCTGGTTCTCGCGCGCCGGGGTCAGCATGTCGTCGGTCATATCAAGTCCGTAGGCCTTGCCCGTGGGACCGACGCGCTTGGCCGAAAGGAGAACGTCGATGCCGCCGCCGGAGCCGAGGTCGAGCACCACTTCGCCGGGGTTGAGTTGCGCGAGCGCGGTGGGGTTGCCGCAGCCGAGCGAGGCGAGCACGGCTTGTTCGGGCAGCCCTTCCTTTTGCAACTCGCCGTAGAGGTTGGCGGTGATCGGATCGACGTCCGTACCGCAACAGGCGCCGGCTCCACAACAGGAGTTCGCCTCGCCGGAGGCGACGCGCCGCGCGGCCTCGCCGTACTTTTCCTTCACCACTTCGCGGATGCTTTCGGTGGGGGGCATGGTTTTCCTTCCTACGAGCAGCAGGTGAACTGCTGCGGTTCCAATACCTGGTTGCGCGTGCAGCACTCGGCATAGAGGAAGCTGAGCAATTCGCGCAGCGCCTCGGCGTTGGCCGAGTACCACAAGAACGTGCCGTCGCGCCGCGAGACGATGAGCCCCTCGTTGCGGAGCTTGTCGAGGTGATGCGACAGCGTGGAAGCGCCCATGCCGAGTTCGTCGGCAATGGTGCCGGCGACGAGCCCGCCGGGATGCGCTGCTAAGAGCAGCTTCATGATGCGGAGGCGGGGTTCGGCGCCCATGGCGGAGAACATGTCCGCGCAGCGGGCGGTGAGGTCATCGGGGGGCTTGGCCGGAATATTTCGATAATACTCGAAATATCGAAGTTGCCAAGGGGGTAGTGGGTAAAAACACTCCCGGCGGCGGCGATATAGTGGAAGGCCGTATGCTCACTCGCCGCCATTGGATCGCCGCAGCGTCGACGGCGGTGGCCGCCGCCGAGACTCCGGCGCCGCTCTACTTCGACATGCACATCGATACGCCGTCGCGCATCGTCTCTGAGGGCCTGCGCCTCGGCGACACGCACTGGTACACCTGCGTTGACATTCCCAAGATGCGCCGCGGCGGATTGCACGCTGGTTTTTCGGCGTCTTCGCTCCGGCGCGCAGCATGACCCCGGTGGAAGCCGTCAAGCAGGGGCTCCACATCATCGACGTCATTGTGGAAGAAGTGCGCCGTTACCCGCGCGATCTGTTCCTCGCTTCTGCTGCGGCCGACGTGCTCCGCGCGCCGCGAGGGACGCATCGCAGTCTTCCTCGGCGTCGAAGGCGGGCACATGATCGACTCCAGTCTCGCCGTGCTGCGCCAGTTCCATCGCCTCGGCGCGCGCTATCTCGGCCTCACGCACAGCGGCAACACGCCATGGTGCGGCGCGGCCGAGTATCCGAACGAGGGGCCGAAAGGGCTGAACGGCTTCGGCCGCGACGTGGTGCGCGAGATGAACCGGCTGGGCATGATGATCGATCTCGCGCATGCGTCCGATCAGGCCTTCTACGACGTCATTGAAACCTCGCGCGCACCCATCATAAATACGCACGCCGCCTGCCGCGCCGTGGCGAACCATCCGCGCAACCTCACCGATGACATGCTGAGGGCGCTCGCTCGCAACGGTCGCTTACTGGGCGTGGCTTACTATGCGGCGATGCTCGACGACGGCTATCGCGCGCGCCTCCCAGAACTCGCCGAAATCGGCAAGCGGCGCGCCGAGGCGGCCCGGCAATTCTGCGACGACAAGCCGCGGTTGAGCGAAGCCGTCTGGCGGCTGAATCAGGAAGAGGGCAAGATTGTCCCGCTGCCGCCGCTCAGCCGGTTGATCGATCACATCGAGCATGCGGCGAAGGTGGCGGGCATCGATCACGTGGGCATCGGGTGTGACTTTGACAGCATCGGCTACAAGCTGCCGGCAGGCCTCGAAGACATCGGCAAAACGCCGGCGCCGGTGACGGCGTTGCGCGCGCGGGGCTTCTCGGCGGGCGATGTGAACAAGATCATGGGCGCGAACTTTCTGCGCGTGATGAAGCGCAACGAGGAGATCGCGGCGGTTTAGGGGTCCAACGCGTAGAAGCTCGCCTTGATCTGCACGGTCCAGAAATCGAACGGCTCCGGATTGTCTGTGAGCACTGCGCGAACGACCTCCAGCGACTGGTGTTGTTCTCCGGTGGGCGGACCCGCTCAATACCGGGCAGTGAACACGGAATGGGGTCGCCGCAAGAGCGATCCCGTCTCGGGCGTGCCCGATCATTTGCAACTTCCCATACTGGGACTTCGCGATCAGGTCAACTGGATCCGGGCTCTATAGGGCTCTATACGAGTAGCCGACGATGCGCCCCACGGACACCACTATACGCTGTGGGTCAGTATGGACTTATCGCTGCGGCCTCCAGCCGGATTGCCATATCGCCGATGCGGATCGCCTTGCGGCATTGCCAACTCGCGCTTTCGGGTCAGGCGACGGTGACAATCTCAACTTCGCCAGCGAGGCTCGAAGGCACAGGAATGGGATCGCCGAATTCTCGAAGAGTCTCCAAATGGCCCTGTATGGCCTCGCGGATGTTCTGCTTCGTTTCGTCGAGCGTCCGGCCAGTTGTCATGCAGCCCGGCAAGTCCGGAACGTATGCGGCCCGGTTGGATTGCGCTTGTTCGAATATCACGGCATACTTCACGTTCATTTCTTGTGCTCCAAAGCCGCTGATCTGAGTATTGCTTTGAGGCTGCCTGTTGGGACGTCGTCGTTGGTACTGCCGGGCACAGTCACCACGTGCGGCTTCAACTTGTGTTTGACATGACGATGGCTACCGGTTGTTCTCACGTGATTCCATCCGTCGGATTCGATCAGCCGGATCAGGTCGCGGACCGTCACGGTCTTTAGTTTACAGCCAATCGCCCGATCAGAGCCGCCGAGAGTCGCAATGCTCAACCGTAAACTGGAACCGTGCGCCGTAGCGTACCAGTGCCACCGGCCCCGCAGCGGGTCCCAGCCACGGTAGGAAGCGACGCGCAGTCCAATCACGCGCACTCGTACATCTGACGCGATCGCGAAGACAAGAATGTGGGCCACTCGGTGGCGGCTTTTCTGATGCCTATGGGCTGCCGGTCGGAACGTCCAGCAATGCGCCGGGTGGGTTACCGTGAAGTGTGCCTCGTTTCCGCCTGCTGCTACTGCTCTTCATCGCTTCGCTCGCCGCTGCTGGCGCCGCGGACTGGCCGCGCTTTCGCGGTCCGAACGGCTCGGGCGTTGCCGCCGATGCGAAGAATCTGCCCGTCGAGTTCGGGCCGGCGAAGAACGCCGTCTGGAAGACCGCTGTGCCGTTTGGGCGTTCGTCGCCCGTGGTGACCGGAGGCAAGATCTTCCTCACGGCGGCCGAAGGCTCGTCGCTCCTGACACTGGCCTACGACGCCGCGACGGGCCGCGAGTTGTGGCGCCGCGCAGTGCCGCGCTCGCGCAACGAGAAACGCTACAAGGCGAATGACACGGCCTCGCCCTCGCCCGCCGCCAATGCGTCCGGCGTGTATGTGTTCTTCTCCGATTTTGGCCTCGCCGCCTATTCGCACACAGGCAAGGAGCGCTGGCGAATGCTGTTGGGGCCGTTCCGTAACTACGACGGCGTGTCGTCGTCGCCTATTCTCGCCGGCGGGTTGCTGATTCAACTGGTGGACCAGTCGAAGGGCTTGTTCCTGCTGGCCGTGGATCCGGCCACGGGCAAGCAACGCTGGCGCGCCGAGCGCACCGATGCGATGGAGGGCTGGTCCATCCCGATTGTGCACGAAGATCAGCTCATCGCCGTCGGCACCAATCGCGTGTGATCGTATCACCTTACAACCGGCGAACCGCGCTGGACGTACCCGCTGCCGTCGGCCCGCTCCATGGGGTCGCCGGTGATTCACGGCGACACGGTGATTGTCAGGGCGTCGGGCTTCAGCGAGCCCTGGCTGCCGGCGTTTTCCGCTACGGTGGCCAAGCTCGACAAGGATGGCGACGGGCAACTGTCGGCGGCCGAGTCAAGAAACGAACAGGACTGGTTCGAGCACTTTCCGGGTCTCGATGGCAACGGCAACGGCCGCGTGGATCAGCGTGAGTGGGACATAATGCGCGGGCTGGGCATAGGCGAGTTCGGCGCGGTGGCGCTGCCGCTCCATAGCCGCGGCAAGCTCGAAGCTTCCGCCGCGCGCTGGCGCTTCAAGCGCAACCTGCCGTACGTGCCCGCGCCGGTGCTCTACAACGGCACCTTCTATATGGTGAAGGACGGCGGCATCGTCACCACACTCGATCCGGAGACGGGTGCGCTGCGCAAACAGGGCCGCGCGGAAAAGGCGCCGGGCCAGTATCTTGCTTCGCCCGTTGCTGGTGACGGCAAGGTCTACCTGGCGAGCGAGGAAGGCAAGATCACGGTGCTCACGACGGGCGCGGAGTGGGAGACGCTGGCCGTCAACGACATGGGCGAGGAGTGCTACGCCACGCCCGCCATCGTCGGCGACCGGGTGCTGGTGCGCACACGCAGCGCGTTGTATTCGTTCGGGAACACGCCAGGCGTCCGGCAGAAAAAATACGCTCAACTAACGAGGCCGCCGTTCGATAAGCCTGAGAGACAGATATGCTCTCCTTATTTCGTAAGAGCGACCCGGGTGGAGCCGCAGCAGCGGCGCCAGCCAGCAAGACAACGGTTACCAAGGTCTCAGCGGTTGGGCTGATTGATCCTGCGTATCAGAAAGTGATCGATCGCCACGCCGTGTGGCTCGAGACGAAGAGGGGGGGCGGGCCGGGCTGATTTTTCCAAGGCGTCGCTTGCAGGTATTCAGTGGTCAGGCGTGGTGCTGCGCGAGGCTTGGTTCAAGTCATGTTCCGGTATGGAATGCGTGCTGTCTGAGGCTGGCCTTGCGGGTGCGGACTTTTCGCTGGCTGTGATGCCGGGGGTGGTGCTAACCGGGGCGGACCTCACCGGAGCGGATCTGAGCAGCGCGAGGTTTCAGAGAGCGTGGTTTGAGCGCGCCAACCTCGGTGAGATTCGTGCGGACGAAACGAACTTCACCATGGCGTGCTTTGAGCAGGCGCGTTTCCCCGAGGCGAATCTGCAGAGTTGCAAGATGGGCGAAGTGCGGGGGGGCCAAGGCTCAGTTCCAGCACGCCAAGCTGTTTGACTGCGATTTGTCGCGCGCCAGTTTTGCCGAGGCCGTCTTCTATAAAGCGCGGTTGCAGATGTGCGAGTTGGCTGGCACCGTGTTGACAGAAGCGAATTTGTCGAACTGCCAGTTTCTTGATTGCCAGTTACCGCAGGCAGACCTGACGGGCGCGCGGATGCAGGGGGCCGATCTGAGCCGCTCGCAGTTTGACCGGGCGTTTCTCGATAACTGCGATCTGCGTGAGGCAAAGATGCCGGGCTGCGACTTCAGCCGGGCGTCTCTGCAAGGTGCGCGGTTGGGCGGTGTGCAGTGGAGCGGGGCAGATCTGCGGGGGGCGAATTTGCGCGGCGCGCGGGATCTGACGCCGGATCAGTTGTCACAAGAGCGCATGGATTCCACCACCACGCTGCCAACGGCACGCCGGGTCCATTTCTGCGAAATTCCGGGGCCGAGAAGCCGAGGTAGCCAGGCAGTAGGGTGTGGTCCACTGAGGGGATGGCCACGCTTTCGCGCCGTGCATTCCTCGCTGCGGGAGCGGCGGCCAACGCCGCTTCGGAATCCGGGCTCCCCACGACTTTGGCGGAGGCGATCCGGTGGGTGCGCGCGCGGCGGGTTTCGCCGCTTGAACTCACGCGCGCGACGCTCACGCAGATTGAACGGCTGAACCCGCGGCTGAATGCCTTCATCACGGTGATGGCTGAGCAGGCACTGGCCCACGCGCGCCGACCTCACGGGTCCGGACCTTTGCAGGGAATTCCGGTCGCGGTGAAAGATCTGTTCGACACCGCGGGCGTGCGCACAACGGCGACCAGTGCGCAGTGGGCCACGCGTGTACCGCGCGAGGATGCCGCAGCGGTTGTTCGGCTCCGGCGCGCCGGGGCAATCCTCATCGGCAAGCTCAACCTCGATGAGTTTGCCTATCACTTCACGTCGTCCACCAGCCACTTCGGCCTCATCCGCAATCCATGGAACACAGCCCGCACGCCAGGGGGCAGTTCGGGCGGGTCAGCCGTGGCCGTCGCTGCGGGAATGTGTCCAGCGACGCTGGGCTCAGACACCGGCGGCTCAATTCGTTTGCCCGCGGCGCTGTGTGGCGTCACTGGGTTCAAGCCGACCTATGGCGCGATCAGTACCGAGGGGGGCGCGCCGCTGGCGTGGACGCTCGATCATGCCGGGCCGCTGGCGCGGACCGCCGAAGATGCCGCAATCCTGTTCAATGCGCTGCGCGACACTCCGGCAGCCGCCGTGCCGCCGCTCAGGCGCGTGCAGATTGGCGTGGCGCGCCGGTACTTCGAGGCCATTAAAGCTGACGTGGCGGGCGCAGTGGAATCGGCGCTGGGTGAACTGGGGAAACTCACAGCCGGCACGTTACGCGATGCGGACTTGCCGCCACTGCCGCCGCACCCCGCATTGCCGGTTCTGCCGCGCGACTACGGAGTGGTGGTGGTGGCCGAGGCGCACGTATTTCACCAGGAGATGCTCAGCGCCGCGCCGGGAAAGTATCACGCCGATACGCGCCGATCGCTTGAAGGCGGCGCAGGCGTCGCCGTGCCCGAGTATCTGCGCGCGCGGCAGGCGATCGAACGCCACCGGGAGGGCGCGCGGCGTGAGCTCTTTGCCGCCTGCGATCTGCTGGCGCTGCCCACCGCCCCGGGTGTAGCGTTTGAGTTTGAGCGC
>Ga0194122_10002640_pt1 | contig 19252 bp, 17 predicted proteins | sample TA2MahCa10mmetaG_FD_155487 | JGI IMG/M metagenome (GOLD analysis project Ga0194122, IMG submission 155487) | Freshwater microbial communities from Lake Tanganyika, Tanzania - TA2015021 Mahale Deep Cast 10m | ecosystem: Environmental > Aquatic > Freshwater > Lake | place: Tanzania: Lake... | reverse complement strand
TGCGGTACAGATCAAAGGTACAGGTGACGATCGCGTACATCACCCCTTCGAACTCATAGAAAAAATAGGAATGGGGAGCCTTCTCGTAAATCACATCCAAAGAGTCTAGCACAGCAGCAGAGATCCTTCCCTCTAAAAAATCTGTGCTGCCACTTTTTTTCCATTCCTTGGTAAAAGTTTTAAACCACAAAAAATCATTGGCCAAGCCTTGTTCTACTTGTAAACAATTCAAAAGAATAACCAAAAGGAAAATTTTCTTCAACATAGCGATTTCCTATTGCATGGGGTCATCTAAAGGAAGGTAGGGAGAGAAAATGACAAGCTCAGGAAAAAATAAATTTAAATGTATAACGTATAAATTCTTAAAATTTTTATGTTTAATTAGCAATCAAATTTTTGTTACCTATTGTTACTTACTTAAAAATAAGATGATTTCTTTTCTTTTGTGGACCCAAGGAGAGTCATTTCTTTTGATCCTAAATAAAAAAAAGAAGGAGCAAGGCTGTGCCAAAGACACTAAAACAACAGGCTTTCAGAAGGACAAAGTACGCTGTAGAATTAATCACTGAGGACAGTTTAGCGATTTCCTTCCTCCAATGGCCAGAGGCAACAGGGACAGCCATAGAAAAGCACTACCTAGCACAAAGCTTTCAGTTCGAGCAAAGCTACGCTAGGCATTGAAAGAAAGGTATAGGCTTGGCACCTCCCATTCATTTTTTCTTTTGAAGCAGTTTCTGATGTATTTCAAAAAGCACAGCGGTAGGAATTTTGATCACTTTTCGATCGTAAGTCATCAGGCCATTCGTTTCAATTTCTACGTCCGTGGTCTGTGTATAGACTGCAGCTGCTAATCCTTTGGAAATCAATTCCTTCAAATCCTCAACCAAGGCTCGGTACCGCGCTTCCAATTCTTCTTGAGACTTGAAACTCTGATACCCCCAATTGTCTTTTTGCTGCCAAGTATGCCTCCCTATGGGCAGTCCAAGTCCTCCGTATTCTCCCAAGACCAAGCAACTATTTGAGCCAAAAATGGCAGGATCAGGTATCACTGGGTCGGGGTAGTTATGTAAGTCCAAAATATCCCCCACGACACGATTGCCCTCCAGTTCAAAGTTGCCCCCGCTAGCGCTGTTGATCAGGCGTGTGGGATCCAATTCGCGAGTGAGCGCGGTGATTTCTTTGGTCTTGAACTGACCCCAGGCCTCATTGAAGGGAACCCAGACCACAATGGAGGGGAAGAATTTCAGTTCCTCTATAATTTCACTCCACTCCGTGGTAAAGATTTTTTCGCTAGCGGGGGTCCTTTCCCTATTCATTCCTTTTCGGATGACCCCAGGACGTATTTCCCACCTATTCCCCATATCTCCACTAGGCATGTCCTGCCAGACCAGCATCCCCAGCCTATCGGCGTGGTAGTACCAACGGGCCGGCTCCACTTTGACGTGCTTGCGGATCATGTTGAAGCCCATTTCACGCGTTTTTTGAATATCAAACAGCAAGGCTTCGTCCGTAGGAGCCGTGTACAAACCATCTGGCCACCAGCCCTGATCTAGGGGCCCGTAGTGAAATACCTCTTCCCCGTTGAGCATCATCCGTTGGTGCCCATGGGCATCCTTGGCCATCCGTATGTCTCTAAAAGCTGCATAGCTGCTCGCCTCATCCAAAAGATTTTTTCCTTGGTACAACGTGACACGCACCTGATAAAGGAATGCGTCACTTGGAGACCAAGGTCTAGGAGAAGTCAAGTGGATTTGAATCGGCTCTCCTAACTTGGCAGACTTAGTTTCTGAAAATCCTTGTGGATCCGTCAAGTTAATTTGTACCGTTAAGTCTTGACGATTGCTTTGAATCTCAGGACGAAAAACCAAAATCTGATTTTCCCAATCCGTTCTAGAAGTAAGTGCAGTAATGTGCTGAATCGGGACGGTCTCCAACCAGACGGTTTGCCAAATTCCAGTCACTGGCGTATACCAAATTCCCCGGGGCTCTTGCACCTGCTTGCCTCTGGGCTGTGGCCCTGCATCGGAAGGGTCCCAGACGCGAACCCGAATCCTTTGCTTGTCTCCTGGGAGAAGTAAATCCGAAATATCTAGGCTGAATCCGTCAAAGCCTCCTTGGTGACTTCCGGCAGGCTTTCCATTGACCCATACTTCAGCTTCCCAATCCACTGCCCCAAAATGGATAATTGTACGCCTATTTTTGCGATCCAATTGAAGTGAAACTTCGCGTTCATACCAAAGTTCTTGGTCTGGACCCACCTTCAGTTGAACTCCAGAAAGTAGGGATTCGACGGCAAAGGGTACTGTAATCTTGCCTTGAAAGCCTGCCTCTGGAGTTGTTCCCTTGGGTAAAATGGCATAATCCCAAGGACCATTCAGATTTTGCCAAGAAGTCCGAACCAGTTGCGGCCTTGGGTATTCAGGTAATGGATTGGCAGGATCCACCTCCTCCGTCCACTGGGTTTTTAAGGTTTGGGTATACCCACTAGTCAGATTCAGGAGCAGGAGCAGAACAAGAGAAAATAGAGGTTTCATGGGGGTGGACAGAAAGGTAAATAGCCGCTTCGAATGTTTAATCTAAGCAAAAATCTCGATTTCCCTTTCTTTAGAAATGAATCAGGAGGGAGAGAGATTTAGCTTCCCCATCAATGGCCTATATGTTCTAGGAAAGGGCAAAAATACGCGCTACCCCTAGCAAGAGGTAGCGCACTTTTATTTAGGCAGGATCTAGAAGTTAAAAATCTGGGACTACTTACTCCACCGTCACCGACTTGGCGAGATTTCGCGGTTGGTCCACGTTGCAACCCCGCATCACGGCAATATGGTAGGAGAGCAGCTGCAAAGGTACCACAGCCACCAAGGGGGTAAAGGCTTCGTGAGTCGCTGGAATCTCGATCACATGGTCCGCCAAAGCCTTCACTTGGGTATCTCCTTCGGTGACCACTGCTACAATCTTCCCCTTACGGGCTTTCACTTCCTGAATATTACTCACTACTTTTTCGTAGGAACTGTCCTTCGTCGCAATAAAAATCACCGGCATCTCCTCGTCTATCAAGGCAATAGGTCCATGCTTCATTTCTGCTGCTGGATACCCCTCCGCATGGATGTAGGAAATCTCCTTCAACTTCAAGGCTCCTTCCAAGGCCACAGGGAAATTGTACCCTCTGCCCAAGTACAGCATGTTGCGCGCGTCTTTGTATTCCGCGGCAATCTGCTCAATCAGCGCATTGGATTGAAGCGCCTTTTCTACCTTAACTGGCACAGCCGCCAGCTCATGCAGAAGTTGGATATAGGTGCTTTCTGCCAAGGTGCCTCTCTGGTAGCCTAGCTTCAGCGCCATCATGGCCAAGACAGAGATTTGGGCTGTAAAAGCCTTGGTAGAGGCCACCCCTATCTCCGGGCCCGCATGCGTGTACGATCCCGCGTGGGTATTTCTAGGGATGGACGAACCCACCACATTGCACACCCCAAAAATGGTAGCCCCACGAGACTTGGCCAGTTCTATAGCTGCCAAGGTATCGGCGGTCTCCCCCGACTGGGAGATGGCAATCACAAAGTCTTTTTCATTGACCACCGGATTGCGGTAGCGAAACTCAGAGGCATACTCTACCTCTACAGGAATTCGGGCAAACTCCTCAAACAAGTACTCCGCTACCAAGCCGGCATGCCAAGAAGTCCCGCAGGCGGTGATGATAATGCGCTCCGCATTTTGAAACTTGTTCATGTACTCTCGAAGTCCCCCAAGCACCAATCTACCCGACTTCGCATCCAGTCGCCCCCGTAGGCAATCGGCGATAGACTTGGGCTGCTCGTATATTTCCTTGAGCATAAAATGGGAGTAGCCCCCCTTTTCTATGGCCTCCAACTCCATCTCCAACTGGTTGATGTAGGGGTTGGTCGCCACGTTTTCTATGGTCTTTACCTGAAGAGCTCCTCCTCGAATCACCGCAATTTCGTAATCATCTAAGTACACTACCTTATTGGTATACTCAATGATGGGTGTCGCATCTGAGGCAACGAAGTATTCTCCTTCCCCCACGCCTATGACTAGGGGGGAACCCTTTCTTGCCGCTATCAGCGTGTTGGGCTCTTCCAAATTAATCAATACAATGGCATAAGCCCCTACCACTTTGTGCAAGGCTAGCCGAAGCGCCTCCTCTAGGGAACAATTATTGTGTAGATAAATGTCTTCGATGAACTTGACAAAAACCTCCGTGTCGGTTTGACTTTGGAAGGAATATCCTTTCATCAAAAGGTCTTTTTTAAGCACCTCGTAGTTTTCAATGATCCCGTTGTGGATCATGGCAAAGCGCTCGGAAGAAGAATAGTGGGGGTGCGCATTGATGTCATTGGGTTCCCCATGGGTCGCCCAACGGGTATGGCCTATACCTACCTTGGCACGAATAGCTCCATTTTCTTCTAGGTGCTTTTCCAGCTCGGCTACTTTACCCTTTTTTTTGTAAATGCTGAGCCCTTTTTGATCGATGAGGGCCACGCCCGCAGAGTCATAGCCTCTGTACTCAAGTCTGCGTAAACCCTTGATGATGATGGGAAGAGCATCTTGCTGCCCCACGTAAGCGACAATTCCACACATAGCTAAAAATTAAAAAACAGTTGGTTAACAGTGCTGCAAAGAAACAGGAATCGTGCCAAATAACATGCCCTAGGAAAACAAAAAATTACTAGAATATGAATTTCCTTTAAGAGAAGGTATTACTTTATCTTAGAGTATATAACGGTCACTTTCACCTTGTCTTTAGAGACTTTAAACTGCCGTAACGACCGTTTAAAATCATCTCCCGTATTGGGGGTGATGGCATAGAGCAACCAATCTTGACGCTGCAGTTGCTTTTTGTAGAGCGCATTGAAATAGGAGGAAATACCCGCACGCTGCCATTTCTGGGTTGATTCAAAGTTGATCAGGGCTACCGAAGGAAAAAAATTGTTGGGTACCAGCTTCCCTTTATCGTCTTCGATGACTTGGGGCTGCCCGTCCCCCTGCACGTGAAGTTCGGACTTATTGATAGAACTGAGTAACACCCGATTTTGTGTATCTACAAATTTCATCACCATACCTGAAATGGGGCTTTGCCCCTCACCTTGGTCCTCAATGGGCCCTAAAACAAAATTGACTTGATTGAATACCACCCCTGAAAGCGTGTCCAAAAAAGCATCTAAGGGGCGGGTATTGATGCGCATGGCCAAGCCCAAACCTGATTTCATCCCTAAAATCGGACCCGTTGTGTAGGACTTGGAGTATTCCTTGACCACTTCGGTAGGTGTTCCTCTACGGTCTGAAGTAATGCCATTGAAACTTCGAGAAGAAAAAGTAGTGATGGTGTACTGTTTTCTTGCCGTATCCCCAAGATAATGGTAATAGAAGGTCATCCCTGTATTGCCTCCCAAGGAAAAGCCTGCTGTAGCATTGTCCCCTTCCCGTGGTAAGATAGCTACTCCAGGCAGGTACTTACGGAAGGAAAACAAATTGTCAAACTCCAAGCCTCTTTTCAGCTTGGAAAAAATATCTGCAGCGGCCTCATTACTTAGCGGAGCCAAGAGCAAGGTATCTTTGGTGGTCTTAAACACCACCTCTAGTTCTGCCAATGGCTTGGGATTGAAAGCCAGCTTGCTAAAATTATAATATAAGGTGTCCAATAAGGGCTCAGAAAGTAAATGAACGGAGTATTTTTTCTTCTGCTCCAAGTTGGACCCATTTACGCTTACGGTAGATAAGTTGAAAAAGGCTGAATCCAATAAGGCATCCGATCGGGGACGTTCCGAACCTTGATCGATATACAACCGGGTATAACCTATACTTTTTGTTTTTCCGAAATAGGGATCTTGCTCGTCACCCACAATCAAAATACCTGCATTGGTGGTATTAAATGAATCAAGCAGCACCACAGAGGCTTCCAAGGGTATCTCCTTGTAAAAAACTCCCACTTGACTATTTTGAGGGGCCAACTCTAATCCTACCGAAGCAGGATCACTGCATGCTCCAAACCCCAAAAGAAAAATAACTGCGGAAAGAGAAACGGAAAACTTAGCCCGCAAGGCTGGTATAAATTCCATACAACTCGTCATGAGCTTGTTGCTCTTCTTCGAAACTGATTTCAAACTTCTTGCTTTTTGAAAAATCCTCAATAAGTTGATTAATATCTGCCGACACTTCAGAACCTTTCACCACTCGATCGGCATATTCCATCCCCATCTTGATGAATCCCGTAAAGTCTTTGCTTGTCAAAGGTGCTAAAATTGTATCATCGATATCCACCATCTTAACCTTGTTTAACAAATCGTCCCCAAAGGTGTGGGAAAATCCGTTGGTATAAATGCCAAAAACAGACTTAGTGTCCTTAAATAAAGGCTCGTTTTTGTAGGTGGTTTTCAAATACATGGGAATCAGCGAAGTCATCCAATCGTTGCAATGCACGATATCTGGAGACCAGCCTAACTTTTTGACGGTCTCTAGGACCCCTTTGCAAAAGAAGATAGCCCGCTCGTCGTTGTCCTCATAAAAGCGTTGCTGCTTGTCGTGAAACACGTACTTTCGCTGGAAATAATCTTCGTTGTCGATAAAATACACTTGAAGTTTGGCATTGGGTATGGAGGCTACCTTAATGATCAAAGGCTTTTCTTCTTCCCCCACGGCGATGTTGATCCCGGACAACCTCACCACCTCGTGAAGTCTATTCTTCCGCTCGTTGATCAACCCAAATCGAGGAACCAAAATGCGTATTTCCATCCCTCGCTCCTGCATGGCTTGGGGAAGAGATCGTAAGAATGTAGCTACCTTGGAAGTCTGTAAGAAGGGGTTGATTTCACTAGCAACGTAGAGAATACGTAGTTTGGACATGCTAAGGGAATTTAAGGGTCGTGATAAACAACGGCACAAAGGTAAATAAAAAAAGCCTAAATGCATTGGATTTGTGGATATTAATCTAGTTTTACTCAAATTGGCTGGAAAATTCCTCTGTCATGAAGCGAATCTACACGGAAGCAGAATGGAGGCCCCTTTGGCTTGGCCTAGTCCAGGAAAATAAAAGCTTGGGATTTGTGCCTACCATGGGTGCCTTGCACCAAGGCCACATGGATCTAGTCGAGGAAAGTCTTTCACAAACAGATTATACCCTGGTATCTATCTTTGTGAACCCTACCCAATTCAATTCTCACGAGGATTTTCAAAATTATCCCAACACCTTGGAAGCGGATTTGGCCCTGCTGGAAGCCCAAGGAGTAGATGCCGTATTTTTGCCCTCCACCGAGACCCTATATCCATCGCCTCCCCAGCTCAGCATAGATTTTGGACACCTTTCAAGGGTTTTGGAGGGAAAGTTTAGGCCTGGACATTTCCATGGAGTGGGGCTTATCGTAGCCAAACTTTTTCATATAATTCGGCCCACCGTGGCATTTTTTGGACAAAAAGACCTTCAGCAAGTTGCGGTAGTCAGACGCTTGCTGCACGATCTTTCCTTCAATATAGATTTGGAAGTAGTGACAACCCGAAGGGAAAAAGATGGCTTGGCCATGTCTTCTCGAAATTTAAGGCTAGATCCACAAGAACGGGCGGTCGCCCCCCTGCTCTACTCTGGGATGCAAGAGGTAAAGCAACATCTCCTCTCAGGTGTGTCTTGGAAAGAGGCCAAGGCTTCATTTTTGAGACGATTGGAATCAGAAAAGCAGTTTCAAATGGAATATATAGCATTGGTGCACCCTGAAACTTTTGAAATTTTTGAAATCTTTTCCCCACTTGGATCAAGTTCTATTTGCCTAGCCGCCTATCTTGGCAAAATTCGCTTGATCGACAATCTCCCAATTATTTAGTATTTTCAGGTACTTTTGCCTGGTCAAGTATTTTCCGTGGGTCAAATCAAAAATTAATCTGCAAAGTTTTATCTTTTGATACGATCCTCAAGAAAAACCAATCCCAAATCAACCCCCTAGTCTGGATGGGAACGTCCTCTCTTAAAAGTTTTATTCAAGTGATTTTATCCTTGGCAGTAGCCCTTGGGATATTCTGGTATTTGTACCAGGACCTGGATGTGAAAAGCTTGCAGGCACAACTTCTTTCAAGCCATTGGGGATGGATCCTTTGTTCTCTTGGCATTGCTTGGGTGGGCTATTGGATTCGGGGGTGGAGATGGGCCCTGCTGATCCAAACTAAGGGTGAACAACTTCCCGTGAGTGCTCACCGTGCCTACCATGCTGTGATGGTGGGATACCTGATCAATCTGCTCGTCCCGAGAGCTGGGGAAGTGGCGCGTTGCGGGGTGCTCGTTCGTAACAATGGCATCCCCCTGGGCCAGGGCCTGGGCACGGTGATCGTAGAGCGTAGCGTGGATTTACTGTTTCTTGGAGCTACCATTTTATTGGCTTTCCTTTTAGAAAATCAACTTTTTATTTCTTTAGCGGATCAACTTTTGGATCTGGACCAGCTCGCTCACCAATGGTCCAAGCACTTTCCCCTCCTACTGGGGATAGGGTTGGGCATGGGAATAGTACTTTTTTTACTTGGCAAAAAATATCGGAAGCACCCCTTCCTTCAAAAAGTTTTCCTTTTCTTCAGGCAATTAATTGCTGGTCTTCGTTCTATAGGATCGCTACAACAGCCTTTGGGATTTTGGATAAGCTCCTTAGTCATTTGGGTCATTTATTTCCTCACCATGTACACGGTTTCCCTTGGAATCGAATCTGCTGCCAATTTGTCTGCAAGTCAGGTGCTACTGGTTATGGTCATGGGAAGTATTGGCATGATTGCTCCTGTACAAGGTGGAATAGGCACTTTTCATGCGCTGGTAGCCTTTATTTTGATTGAATTTGGAGTTCCTGAAGCAGATGGCAAAATTTTTGCAGCCATCATTCACGGTACCCAAGTGGTGTTGGTAGTAGTAGTAGGTCTAGCCAGCTGGATCATGATGCTTAAACTTCCCCCTTGGAAAAAACCTTTTACTGATTAATTTCGTAATCACACACAGTTAACCCTTACAAACATATGATAATTCTAATTGTAGTCGTATTTGCCATTCTTGGATTTGTCGTTAGCAGCCAATTGAAAAGCAAATTCAAGCGCTATTCACAAACTTCCCTGCAAGCCAATCTTTCAGGGGAGGAAATCGCCAAACTCATGCTTGCCGATCACAACATCCATGATGTGCGCGTGATTTGCGTGGAAGGTCAGCTTACTGACCATTACAATCCTATGGACAAGACGGTAAACCTTTCGCCGGATGTTTTCTACGGCAGAAATGCTGCAGCTACAGCAGTTGCTGCTCACGAATGCGGCCACGCGGTGCAGCATGCTACAGCATACTCCTGGTTGAGTTTCCGATCTGCGATGGTGCCTATTCAAAACATTTCTAGTAAGATTTTAAACTTTATCCTGATTGCTTCTCTTTTTGGAGGATTTGCTCTTGGGCTGCCCGTACCATTGATTGGCTACTTGGTGGTAGGATCTTACTCAGTCATGACGCTCTTTTCTTTGGTCACTTTACCTGTGGAATTTGATGCCTCCAACCGGGCCTTGGCCTGGGTGCAGCAGCGAAACGTAGTGACTAGAGAAGAGTATGCCATGTCTAAGGACGCCCTCAACTGGGCTGCTAGAACCTATTTGGTAGCCGCCTTGGCCTCTTTGGTGACCCTAGCCTATTATATTTTTGTATTCTTTGGTAACCGAAATTAATTGAAATTTTAAATAAAGGAGAAGGGACTTTATGGTCCCTTTTCTTTTTTGCACTAACTTTTCACCACGATATACACCCAAATTACTTGATGAACTTTCAACTTACAGAGGAGCACCTAGCCGTTCAGGAAGCGGCTAGAGAATTTGCACAAACAGAACTTTTACCCGGTGTCATCGATCGAGATACCGAAGCCAAATTTCCCGCCGATCAAGTAAAGAAAATGGGGGAATTGGGCTTTATGGGCATGATGGTCGATCCTGCCTATGGCGGTGGTGGCATGGACACGATTTCTTATGTGATAGCCATGGAGGAGCTTTCCAAAATTGATGCCTCCGCCTCCGTGTGCATGTCGGTCAACAATTCCTTGGTCTGCTGGGGCTTGGAAAAGTACGGTACCGCAGAGCAAAAGCAAAAATACCTCAGCAAATTGGCCTCGGGAGAGAAAATTGGTGCCTTTTGCCTTTCCGAACCAGAAGCGGGTTCGGATGCTACCTCCCAAAGAACCCGCGCTGAGCTCAAGGGGGATCACTACCTATTAAACGGAACAAAAAACTGGATTACCAACGGTTCTTCGGCAAGCATCTACTTGGTCATCGCCCAGACGGATCCCAGCAAAGGGCACAAAGGCATCTCCGTATTTATCGTAGAAAAAGGTTGGGAGGGATTTGTCATTGGCAAAAAAGAAGATAAACTGGGGATCAGAGGCTCAGATACCCATTCCTTGCTTTTTACCGACGTGAAAGTGCCCCTGGAAAACCGCATCGGAGACGAAGGATTTGGCTTTACCTTTGCCATGGAAACCCTCAACGGTGGCCGAATAGGGATTGCTGCGCAAGCCTTGGGTATTGCGTCTGGAGCTTACGAACTTGCTTTAAAGTATTCCAAAGAGCGTTCCGCCTTTGGAAAACCCATCAGCCAACACCAAGCCATTCAATTCAAACTGGCCGACATGGCGGTGCAAATTGAAGCCGCAAGATTGCTAGTCTACAAAGCTGCTTGGATCAAAGACCAGGGGGAAGAATACGCACAGGCCTCCGCCATGGCCAAGCTATATGCCTCCGAAGTAGCCATGCAAGTGACCATAGAAGCGGTACAAATCCATGGCGGTTACGGCTATGTGAAAGAATACCATGTGGAGCGCCTGATGAGGGACGCAAAAATCACTCAGATCTACGAAGGTACTTCCGAAATTCAACGGATTGTTATTTCACGGGGAGTCTTGAAATAATACATAAAATTCACTAGTTAAGAGGGTAATTGTAAAAAAATTTACCCTCTTTTTTTTATTTATTTTATTATTTTAAGTGTATATTGCCTATTCTAAATTAGAAAAATTACATTTTTAACTTTGAATTTTTAAGAATCTATGGAATACTACAATAAAGTAATTGAATCGGTTCAAGTCAGATTTATCAAGGGCAACAATTACAAAATTGAAAAGCCAACGGCAGTAGTCAATTACAGAGAAAATGAAAATACACTGATCTTACTTCATCACGGAAGTTTGAAATTTGGAGACAACCAGGAGCTAATCAACGAGAGCGAGGTGATTTTTATTCCAAAAGACAGACAAACACCCCTCACGTTTGGCGCTAAGGCTTCCCGACAAGAAATCAGCATGGAGCAATTTTCTGACCATAGAAAAAAGCACCTTCAAAGTATCTCTTTCAAAGAAATCAAAACCAGCGAAGAAGATTGCATCTCCATGCTCCAATTTGAATCCAAGGTTTTTGATGTGGTCAATTTTTTCAATTCCCTAGATATTCCCCCCTTTGTGATTCGATTCAATGACCGAATCGCCACCCTGGTAGAGGACCTGATGAAAGAGATAGAAAATACCAGCGTAGGGAAAGAAAGAATTCTGAAGGCATTGACCGAGGTGCTGGTGATCGAACTCTTGCGTCACATTTTGAAAAATAGATTATTTACTGAGGAACTTTCTACCAACTCCACCTATTTCAAAGATCCTCGATTGATTGACTTGTTTAATTTTATCAAAAGCAATATCGGGGGAGATTTGTCCAACAAGGTATTGGCAAGGGTGGCCAACGTATCTGAAGATTATGTAGGCCAGTACTTCAAGATGCTTACCGGGATCAATCCTCAGGACTACATAGAATACCAGCGCCTAGAGGCGGCGGTAGACCTCCTTCGCACCACCAAGAAATCTATCCGCACCATAGGCAAAGAAGTTGGGTACAAGGACACGGCTTACTTCTGCAGAAGATTTAAAATGATGTATGGAGTGCCGGCTGGTAAAATGCGAAGAAGGGAATCCCTGATTAATGTCTAACCTTTGAGGTCTCCAAGACCTCGAAGGTTTAAGTTTCTAAAGTTTTTTTAAAACAGTCGAGGGTTTTTGAAACCTCAACTGTTGGAACCTTTGAGGTCTCCAAGACCTCGAAGGTTTAAGTTTCTAAAATTCATTTTATTTTGAAGTAAACATTCGAGATTCTTCTTCTCGGATTTTAAAACCTTCGAGGTTTTACAAACCTCAAAGGTTATCGCCAAGACCTAGAGGGTTACTTCTCCTCCCTCTCAGGGGATACTGCCTGCGGGGAATTCGAGGCAAATTGCTCCATGATTTTGTCTTTGGCCAAGCCTATTCCTACGAAAAGAAGTTTTTCAAGGATCCCCGACCAAAGCGTAGCACTTTTCTTTTGGGTCAACCTTTCCTTTATCTCCGGAGTCAAGAGTCCCTCTTTTTCCAAGACTTGCATGGCCTTATCTGTCTGATTAGCCTGTTTCTTTTTGGCAAGTTGAACCACTCCGTACACCAGTACAGCCCCTACGGCTACAGCAGCTCCTACCTTCAGCCAGTCTTCAGACCCTTTTTTGAATACATCCAATTGCTTGGCTAATGAGCGTTCTAGCTCTTCTGATTTCTTTTGAAGGTTCTTATTCATGAGATTTTTTTTCACTGGTTGACTTAAAAATAAACCGCTTCAAAGAAGAATTTACGCTCTGCTGTACTCCCTCTGCATCTTTACTCAGATACAGAATCAACACCAGAAGCAGGTACAATAGCCCTACTGCCAAGAATCCCAAGTAAGGACTCTGGGTAACTTGGCTGATGAAAAAGGCTAGGGAAAGAGAAACAAATAGGAATACCAACATCATCAAACAGCCCAACAACACCAACAAGATCAATCGGGAAAGTATCCCCACGAGTTGGTCTTGAATGTCAGACTTGACCATCTCTATTTTGGTCTCTAAAATAGCCTTCAGGGTCTGTAGAATTTCAGTAAAATTTAGCATGCGAAAAAAGCGTTATGGGGCAACCTCCCTGTGTAATTTACCACCGAATATACTTGAAAACCAAGGATCAAAAAAATCAAATTGCCCCTTCCCTCATTGCTGCTGATAAAAGGCATCCCTCAACACCAATTCCAGGGCCATGAAGATGGCTTGATTGACCGGATACTGTACCGAAAGGGCCTCATCTATGTCCTTGAGCCGCGTGTAGTAGGCAGGCGCTAGGGGCATGTCTAGGTCTTCGTTGATCCGCGAGGATAGGACCTGAAACTGCGCTGATCGCTCCTCCTTCAAAAGTTTGCAGGTAATCAGCTCCTTTCTCCCTGTCTTATTATTTTTTCTCGCCGAAGCCCCAAAAATTCTACATATCAATCCCCTTTTGGTATAATTTCCACAAAATCCCTTACTCAAATCCTCCGACTGGGCGCGATATACCTTACACACCCCCCATTGGGAGGAAGCGGTAGACAACTCTTCTGCCAAAGCCTCCGCCAATCCTTTTTGATGTAAATCAAATGCTAGAGGTAAAAACTCAAGAGCTGTAGCAGGCACCTCTGGGTTTGAGCAACAAAAACCACAACCTGAAATACAGCCCATTCCTCCTTCTTGATGAAAGCGACTTGCCTCTACTTCCAAATCATGAAATAAGGCCTCCACGGCTTGAGATTTTTCTAAAAGAGTCATAGCAGGTATCGCCCACAAAAATAGGGGGGAGAAGGGCAATTCACGTACTTTCTGATTGTTTTTTTCCTGCTCATGCACAAGGAATTGCGGGGATGATTTTTAATTTTCTTACCTTTCTTCTTCAGGTATCGTATTCTTGATAGTTAAGATTAAAAAAGTTATGAGCGAGTTAGACGAAAAAAAATCGGAGGATAGGATTCGACAGGCATTTAAAGAAAGAGATTGGAGTGAAATAAAAAGCGCAGATTCTTGGGCCATTTTTAAGGTGATGTCCGAGTTTGTGGAAGGATTTGAAAAACTAGCTAAAATAGGCCCCTGCGTAACCATTTTTGGTTCTGCACGCACCCCAAGAGACCATCACTACTATGGGGTGGCCGAGGAAATTGCCGCCAAACTGGTACGTCATGGCTACGGGGTGATTACCGGAGGAGGTCCAGGAATTATGGAGGCTGGAAATAAGGGGGCCTTCTCTCAAGGAGGAAAATCCGTGGGCCTCAATATCCATTTGCCTTTTGAACAATTCAATAACCTATACATCGACCGAGATAAGCTACTCACCTTCGATTATTTCTTTGTACGCAAGGTGATGTTTATCCGCTATTCCCAGGGATTTGTAGTACTTCCTGGAGGTTTTGGCACTTTGGATGAATTGTTTGAGGCACTTACCCTCATTCAGACCAATAAAATCGGAAGATTTCCTATTGTCTTGGTAGGGAAAAAATACTGGGAAGGATTAATCGATTGGATCAAGACTACTTTGCTTGAGCAGGACCTGCATTACATCAGTCCTTCAGACTTGGATCTCTTTTGCGTAGTAGACGATGCCACCGAGGCGGTAAAGGTGATCGACGAGTTTTACAGCAAGTATTTGCTAAGTCCTAATTTCTAGTTTTAGGAATCCCTAAGAAAAGTTAGAAAGTCTCAGGCCATTAAGACACCCGAAGGAGTAGCTCCCCTTGCCTTTTGACGACTTTCAACTCAAAATAGTGGTTGATAAAGGCCTTGCAGTGATTTTCAGCCCATTCTGCTCGGGTCTCTGTATCGAAAAGCAAGGTCATCCTGAGCATGGTCTTGACGTACGCCTCGTGCTGACCCAAGTGACGAATGTATCCAAGAAAGGCCTCGTGCCAATCTTGTTGAAATTTTTCAAGATGTGTACGTCCATCAAATAAAAGTTCCAGTTGATTGTCCCCATGGCGGTAGCGGTATACCCCACAGAGCTGCCGGTAAATCAGCCGAAGACGGTCCTTTGGGTAATTCCAATTTCCCATGATTTGGGAAAAAGTAGGGTCCATCAAGCGCAAGGGATTGTACAGCTGGGTGTAGGACACCTTCAGTTCTTCTACCATTTGGACAATCAACTCTTCTTCACAGGCCGTTTGCGCCTGACGGAGGAGGTAATTTTTGTCCAATGGGAATAATTTTTGAATCATGACTGGCCTTTGATTCAGTAAAAATAATCAGTTCTTGGATGTTTTGGAACAAGTAAGGTCCTAGTTAGGCAAAATTTTTACCAACAGAAGCTAGGCTAGGAAGTAGCTTACTCGGCTAGCTATTCCTTACCGGCCGTAGCCAGCATTTCATCAATCAATTGGGTGTAGAATTCTTTCACCTCCATACCCATGGCCCTGACTTGTTGAGAAATTAGGCTAGTTTCGGTTTGCCCAGGCACAGTATTGATTTCTATAAAATAAAAATCCCCTGTGTCCTGCTGCAAGAAATAATCTATGCGTACGGCTCCTTTGCAGTCGAGTACGGCATAGACTTTTTTAGCAATGCGCTCCACACGGGCGACCTCCTCCTCGTTCATACGCCCTGGAGTAATTTCTTCGCATACCCCTGGAACGTATTTGGCTTCGTAGTCAAAAAATTCTTTACTGGACACAATTTCTGTTGCCGGAAGCACGGTCACCTCCTCCCTTCCTTTGAAAATGCCTACAGAAAACTCCCGTCCTGCGACAAATTCTTCTACCAAGACTTGTGTGTCTTCGGCAAAGGCTTTGGACAAGGCCTCGGGCAACTCTTCCCATTGCTTCACCTTACTCATGCCGATGGAACTTCCTCCATTATTGGGCTTGATAAAAAGAGGAAGGGTGAGTTCAGAGCAAATCCTAGAAACGTGGGCGGGATCTTGTTCAAAAAGCTGTAGGGATCGTGCCACGTGCAATTCTGGGATAGACTGTACAATGGCTTTGGTGTAGCCCTTGTTCATGGTAATGGCCGAAGTCAATTGCCCACAGGTGGTGTAGGGAATCTTGAGCATATCGAAATAACCGGCCAACTTGCCGTCTTCCCCTGGGGATCCATGGAGTATATTAAAAACTCCATCGAAAATGATTTTTTTTCCTTCTAGGACAAGGCTAAAGTCATTGAGATTTACGGGGATTTTTTCTCCTGTAGTCGTCTCGTAATACCAGTCTCCTGGAAAAACAAAGATTTTAAACACTTCATAGCGCTCTCGATCTATGGTTTTTTCTACCACTGCTGCACTTTTCAAGGAGATTACATATTCCCCCGTAAAGCCTCCAGTGACTAGGGCGATGTTCTTTTTCATGACAGGAAAAATTTACCTTGCGAAATAGGGCATTTTCCAATTCCCTTCCAAAGATTTCGAATCCCTCCTAGGATTTATATCTTTGGCCTAAAGTATTCGCAGGAAATTTAGAATTAAAATATAAGCATATGAAGAAGATTTGGCAAGCAGGAGTGGTGCTTTGGTGTGCACTTTTCTCATTTATGCTCCCCCTCCAGGCCCAAGAAGCCAAAAAGGTAAGTTTGGAGGATGTATTCAAAAAAGGAACATTTTCCCAAAAGTCTGTTTTTGGCATCAATTGGATGAAAGATGGCCTGTACTACAGCTCTTTCGTCGAGCGAGATGGATACCCTGCCGTTGTCAAAATCAATGTAAGTACTGGTGAAGAAGTAGGGGTATTGCTAGACGGCAGTTACTTAGAAATTGACTTTTCCAGCTACAGTTTCAATGCGGATGAGACCAAGGCCCTGCTGGCCACAGCCGTAGAGCCCATCTACCGCCGTTCTTCCAAAGGGATTTATTACGTGGTAGACCTTGCTACGGGGCAAAAACAACAGCTGATGGGTGGAGAAAAAATCTCTTATGCCACCCTTTCTCCAGACAATACTCGCGTCGCCTTTGTCAAGGACAACAACCTCTATATAACGGAACTAAGTAGTCAAAAAGTAACTCGGCTCACTGCTGACGGAGAGGCCAATAAAATCATCAATGGGGCTGCTGATTGGGTATATGAGGAAGAGTTTTCCATGGCTCAAGCCTTCAAGTGGTCTCCGGATGGGAAAAAAATAGCCTTCATTCGATTTGACGAAAGCGAAGTTCCTGAATTTAACATGCAGACTTGGGGACCACTTTACCCCAAAGACTACAGATTCAAATACCCCAAGGCGGGGGAAAAAAATGCCTTGGTCAGCATTCATGTGGTAGACATTTCGAGTTTGGCGGTACAGAAAATGGATGCAGGAACAGAAACAGACCAGTACCTACCGAGATTGTATTGGACACAAGATTCCAATCAACTTGCCTTTATTCGACTCAATCGCCTACAAAACCAATTGGATCTCCTTCATGCCAATGCCAGCACTGGAGAGAGTAAACTCATCTTATCGGAAATTTCCAAAACCTATGTGGACCTAGACTACAACGATGACCTGCAGTACCTGAGCGATGGCAATTCCTTTGTTCGGACCTCCGAGCAAGACGGCTATAAGCATGTCTATCACCACCGCATGGATGGCAGTTTGATTCGTCAACTTACTTCTGGAACCTGGGAAGTGAGTAGTATGGTAGGCATTGATGAAAAAGCCAAAAAACTCTACTACGTTTCCACCGAGGCATCTCCTTTGGAAAGAAATTTCTATGTCATTCAACTGGATGGAAAGGGGAAAAAATCTCTTACTCCTGCCAAAGGCTCTCATACCATCAACATGAGCCCCGACTTTAGCTATTTTATAGATTATTACACCACCGCGGAAACTCCTGTAAAAGTCACCCTTTACGAAGCCTCTGGAAAAGAGCGTAAAGTATTGGAAGACAACCGAGAGCTTAGGGAAAGAATGAGCAGATTTGCCTTGGGAAAGAAGGAATTTTTTTCCTTTCCTACCCTCGACGGAACCTTGCTGAATGGATATTTGATCAAGCCTGCTGACTTTGACCCCAATAAAAAATATCCGGTATTGATGTATGTCTATGGGGGCCCAGGCTCTCAAAATGTACTCAATTCTTGGGGAGGATCTAGAGACTTTTGGCACCAACACCTGGCGACAGAAGGCTACCTTGTCGCCAGTATTGACAACCGGGGAACGGGCGCTCGAGGACGTGATTTTAAACACGCAACTTATGCCAACTTGGGCAAGTTGGAGACCATAGACCAGATAGAGGGAGCCAAATACTTGGCCAAGATGCCCTTTGTAGATCCTACTCGAATTGGAATTTGGGGATGGTCCTACGGTGGCTACATGTCTTCCCTTTCCCTGATGATCGGTCATGAGGTGTTTAAAACAGCCATAGCGGTGGCCCCGGTGACTACCTGGAGGTATTACGACACCATCTACACGGAGCGCTACTTGCAGACGCCCCAACTCAATCCTGCAGGCTACGATAACAACAGCCCCATCACCCATGTCAACAAGCTGAAAGGCAATTTCCTATTGATCCATGGCACCGGAGATGACAATGTTCACTTTCAAAATGCGGTGGATCTGGTCAACGCCTTAATTGCAGCCAATAAGCAATTTGAATCTTTCTATTACCCCAACCGGAATCATGGGATTTCTGGCGGAAATACCACCTGGCACCTCTACACGCAGATGACCGACTTCTTGAAGAGAAAACTTTAAATTGTCTTTGAGATTATAGAAATTCTAGACTAAATGTTAAAATATTTACTCCTGAGCAATCTTTATCTGGTCTAAGTAGAATTTCATTCGGGTATGGTTTCTTTCCAAAAAATCAACCCGCTCGATTTGATCCAACTTATGATTGTAAAACACCTCTATAAAATCCTTTCCTAAAAGGTACAGGTTTACCTTGTAGGAATAGTAGCGAATCCCAACTACAAAGCTACCATGCAGGTAGAGCACTTTGACTTTTTCTGTCAACGTTAGCGCACTGAATTCTTCCTTAACCACGATAGAGAAAAATGAGTAGCATGAAGTTAATCAAATCGAAAATAATCCCCTACGTTTTTATAGCTTCTACCCTGAAAACCCTGAGGTAGAAGTAAAGGATGGAGAAGAAGTGGGAATTCTTGAATTTTTGCTTTCAAAGGGTTAAAATTGACCTGGATTATATGGTACTCTTGAAACGCTCGTCTTTTTTTTTCCCTAGCTTATCCGTGTTTTTGCTACTCGCCCTAGTCCTAAGTTCGAGTTGCTCTAGCAAGCGCAAGATCTCCAAATCCTCTCCCGAATTTACTATAATCCAATCGGCCAAGTCCTACTTGGGCACTCCTTACTTATACGGGGGCACCACTCGAACGGGCATAGATTGCTCTGCCTTGGTGCTCCACTCCTTTTCTTCGGTGGGCATGGCTCTTCCCAGGAGATCTGAGGATCAGAGCGAAGTGGGGAAAAAAATAAAGTATTCAAAAATTCGGCCTGGAG
>Ga0194122_10002637_pt1 | contig 19268 bp, 14 predicted proteins | sample TA2MahCa10mmetaG_FD_155487 | JGI IMG/M metagenome (GOLD analysis project Ga0194122, IMG submission 155487) | Freshwater microbial communities from Lake Tanganyika, Tanzania - TA2015021 Mahale Deep Cast 10m | ecosystem: Environmental > Aquatic > Freshwater > Lake | place: Tanzania: Lake... | reverse complement strand
AATGATGGACAATATGAAAGATTTTTGTGAGGATTTGGTAAAATATGTGTTTCATCCGAAACGGTTAGATAGATTATGTGAAAAATATTCAATGGATATGTTTGATTTATTGGAATTGCTTTAAGGTTAAAAAAATTGAAATTATACATATTTTGGAAAAAAATTAGATAAAGTTAATTGGTGTAGCTTATCAAGTAATCCAAATGATATGCACATTTGGAAAAATTTTTAGACAAAGTTAATTGGCATTAAGGTAAAAAAAAATTGAAATTTTTAATTTTTTAACAAATTAAAATTAAATAACATAAATTAAAATTAAATAACATAATTGAATGATTGGAGAACCTATTTATACTTTTAATTAAAAAGTTAAATAAATAAAATACATAATTAAAATGATTGGAGAACATATTTATACTTTTAATTATTTGGATAAAGTTGATTGGACTTGGTTATCATATAATTCAAATGCTATTCATATTTTGGAAAAAAATTTAGATAAAGTTATTTGGTTATTGTTATCAAGAAATCCAAATGCGATTCATATTTTGGAAAAAAATTTAGATAAAGTATATTGGGTGTATTTATCGTCAAATCCAAATGCTATTCATATTTTAGAAAAGAATTTAGATAAAATTGATTGGAGTGGTTTATCGTCAAATCCAAATGCTATTCATATTTTGGAAAAAAATTTAGATAAAGTTGATTGGGGTTGGTTATCAAATAATCCAAATGCTATTCCTATTTTGGAAAAAAATTTAGATAAAGTTGGTTGGATTTGGTTATCAGATAATCCAAATGCTATTCCTATTTTGGAAAAAAATTTAGATAAAGTTGATTGGTTTAGTTTATCAAGAAATCCAAATGCTATTCCTATTTTGGAAAAGAATTTAGATAAAGTTGATTGGTTTAGTTTATCAAGAAATCCAAATGCTATTCCTATTTTGGAAAAGAATTTAGATAAAGTTGATTGGTTTTACTTATCAGGTAATCCAAATGCTATTCATATTTTAGAAAATAATTTAGATCAAATTGATTGGAGTGGTTTATCGTCAAATCCAAATGCTATTCATATTTTGGAAAATAATTTAGATAAAGTTGATTGGAGTGATTTATCGTTAAATCCAAATGCTATTCATATTTTGAAAAAAAATGTAGATAAAGTTAATTGGCTTGAGTTATCAAAAAATAATAATGTTTGTAAAATAATTTGTAAATATGATTATAAAAAAATGATGGACAATATGAAAGATTTTTGTGAGGATTTGGTAAAATATGTGTTTCATCCGAAACGGTTAGATAGATTATGTGAAAAATATTCAATGGATATGTTTGATTTATTAGAATTGCTTTAATGTTAAAAAAATTAAAAAAATTAAAAAACTTTTTATTTGGATTTTATTACGAGTTTTTTTGGGACATATTTTTTATCTCTCCTATTATAAGCACCTTCTAAAATTTTCCTATAATGGTCGGTGTAATTGGTATAACTACCGAAGTATTACACCTTTTAACATTTACTATGCTTCGCTGTAACGCCGATTTTTACGGCATAAAAAATTAAAAAGTATAATGGCGAATTTCACGCCTTACCTAGTTATCTTCCTTAATGGAGTATCGCAGGCATTTATTCTTTTTCCCTAAAACATTTTGGTCTTCTTTTTCCTTGTTTTTGTTCGCTTCGCATAACATTGTAAAAGGTGTAAAATTATAAATAAAATAGTTGTCTAGTTTGTCTAATGCTTCCTCCAATAGTAGAGCCATATACTGCTTGATATTTTTTTGCTCTATATGTTTTTAATTTACATTTTAGTTGCGTTCCTTTTTTTGCGTCTTTGTTTTGTGTAATTAAAGATATATTTTTTTTACGATTTTTACGTGTTTTATTAATGCGATGTACAAACATTTATATTATAAATAATATAATATAATTTAATTTATGAGAATAATATTATTCTAAATACGAGAAGCAGCGGCAGCTTTAGAAGCAGCACGTCCAGCAGCTTCAGCAGCTGAAGCAGTCTTGCTAGCAGCCTTCTTAGCAGAGCGAGCTGCAGTAGCAGCACGTCCAGCAGAAGCAGAGCGAGCTGCAGCGGCAGCACGTCCAGCAGCCTTAGCCGCAGCCTTAGCAGCAGCCTTAGCTTGAGCAGCAGCAGCGGCAGCACCACGAGCAGCAGCGCGTTTCATTGTTTTTGCAGCACCACGAGCGCGATGTGCAGAATTAGATCTAGAGTGAGAACGACGACGAGTAGCCATTTTATATATTACTCTTAGAAAAAAATTATAATTTCTAAATATCTAAATATCTAAATATCTAAATATCTAAATATTAAAAAAAATTGTTTCTAAATTACTACCAAATAGTATCTGTAGAAGACCAATACATTTTATCGCCTTTTTTTATATTATATAAACTTCTAAATAATTCTAAACGAGCCAATGGACAATTTGTTCTATATTTATCCATTGGATGGGGATTTGTTTTTAACTGAGCTTTTATTGCTTCATCAAATATTTTTTGGCGAGCTTGAATTGCTAAATAAACGTAGAATGCATGAAAAGATAACGCACGAATAGGAACAATATCTTCATGCATATCTTGAAAATCTTTCAAATAATTTTGACATATCGCCATACCTGAAATATCTGCTAAATCTTCACCAGTACTTAAACTTGCGTCCATTTTTATTCCATCATATTCTGCAAATGTTTCATATTGTTTAATAACATTCTTAACCTTTTTATTAAATATTTTACGGTCATTTTTTGTCCACCAGTTGTGTAAATTTCCCTTTTCGTCATATTTACTTCCTAAATCATCTAAACAATGAGACATTTCATGAGATAAAGTATATCCTATATGAGCTAAATTATATTCAATTCCTCTTTCATCTAAATCTATAAATGGTTTTTGTAAATATGCTAATGGAACATAAATAGAATTTTCAGTAGGTGTATAATATGCATTTACTACATAAGACTGTTTTCCTATAATCTTAAATTCTTCCCAATCAATTATAGGTATATCTATGTCTGATGATTTTCCGTCTAATGTAATCATTTGTTTTGTTCTCCAAAACGCACATTTTCTTAAATTTTGATAAGCTTCTCTATTATTATAATCTAAAATTGGATCCTCTCTTAATATCCTTGGACTTCCTACTTCTAGTTTAATATTTTCAAGTTTTAATAAAGCATATTTTTTTGTAGATGGAGATAACCATGTGTTTCGTTTAATTATTCTTTTATATACTGTTAGTAAATCAGATGCTAAATTATGAGTATAATCAATATATTGATTATTTTTATTTCTTTCAATGTATTCATTTGTTAAAAATGTATTAAAACATAATGACATTCCAAAAATTGGATATATTTCTTTCGGATAAGGGAGTGGTTGGCCTTTAATAAATTTTTCGTGGAAATTGTAATATATTATCCGCCCCTTTGTATGAAAACGCATTAATTGTCTAAATGCTATATATAAAAAATAACTTCTCCATTTTATACTTTTCCAAGCATCATTTTCTAATAATATATCCATAATACATTTTAAATAATTAGTACTTGTACAAATAAATTTATTAGGTACATCTGTATATCCTATTTTTTTCGCCATTTTTTCCCAATCAAACCCATATTTTTGTAATGCTTCAGTTTTTGTTACAATATTATATCCATCTGGGTTATCATTTTTAATAGAATTACATCCCAATGCAGATAATATATCATATTCACAATCCCAAATATCGTTTGGGTTTATTCCATTATGTTTTCCTAAAAATAATTCAAACATCATAGTAATAAATTCAAAATATTTGTGTTTAAACATTTTTTTATATTTTTTTGTATCAGCATTATCACCATTATCTTCAATATATATTTCATAGTCATAAATTGTTAGTTGAGGTGCTGAGATTGTTGAACTATAGTATTTTATATTTTTCTCATCTTTTAAAACTGTCCAAACTAAAGGACATCCCCAAGAAATTATTTCATTTTTATTCTGTCCACCTAAAATTTCATATATATCATTGCTCGCAATTCTTGTATCAATTAATTTTATATAAAATTTTGCATAATTTTCAGCAGATGTGTCATCTAAATTATAAAGAGATTCATATACATTTTTTATAGCTTTTGATTTAGCAGAGTTATTTGTTTTAATATACTCTTGTATAATATCAATCAACTCATAATATACTTTTTCTTGAGTAACTCTAAAACTATCTACTTGCACATAATATTTAAGGTTTTTTTTTAGTTCTTCATTTTTATTACTTAACCATTGATAGTTAATATAAGTATAATAATCATCTTGAAGACGATACTTTGTTGGGGTAAAAGGAGTTTTAAATAATTTAATTAGTTCTTTTTCAGTATCTTTAAAATGTTTTTTTAAGTTATCTTTAAAAGATAATTCATATTGTTCTTCAAATCTACTAAAAGTATTTGCGTGTTCGCGACAATACACTTTTAATTCTTTTTGAGACGGCCTACATTTACGAGTTTGATTGTGATACATTTTATTTTTCTTTGTTTTCATATATATTATTACAATATTATTTACAATTACATAAAGAGTTTAATTTTACAGTTTTTAACCTTAAAGCAATTCCAATAAATCAAACATATCCATTGAATATTTTTCACATAATCTGTTTAACCGTTTCGGATGAAATACATATTTTACCAAATCCTCACAAAAATATTTCATATTGTCCATCATTTTTTTATAATCATATTTACAAATTATTTTACAAATATTTTTATTTTTTGATAACTCAAGCCAATTAACTTTATCTAAATTATTTTCTAAAATAGGAATAGCATTTGGATTATTTGATAATATAACCCAATCAACTTTATCTAAATTCTTTTCCAAAATATGAATAGCATTTGGATTTTTTGATAACCAATTCCAATTAACTTTATCTAAATTCTTTTCCAAAATATGAATAGCATTTGGATTTAACGATAATTCTTTCCAATCAACTTTATCTAAATTCTTTTCCAAAATATGAATAGCATTTGGATTACTGGATAAACTAAACCAATTAACTTTATCTAAATTATTTTCCAAAATATGAATAGCATTTGGATTACCTGATAACCAATACCAATCAACTTTATCTAAATTATTTTCCCAAATGCTATACGCATTTGGATTGTGTGATAACATGTACCAATCAACTTTATCTAAATTATTTTCCAAAATATGAATAGCATTTGGATTCATTGATAAGCCAAGAAAATAAACTTTGTTAAATTTTTCTAAAAGGGGTATAGTATTTTGATTAATTATTAACCCAATCCAATCAACTTCTTTATCTAAATTGTTTTCCAAAATAGGAATAGCATTTGGATTATTTGATAACGCGCTAAAATAAACCATATCTATTTTTTTTTCCAAAATATGTATAGCATTTTGATTTAACGATAAACCAGTCCAATCAACTTTATCTAAATTGTTTTCCAAAATATGTATAGCATTTTGATTTAACGATAATTCATACCAATTAACTTTATCCAAATGATTAAAAGTATAAATAGGTTCTCCAATCATTTTAATATGTGTTATTTCAAATTCAAAAAATTCAAATAAAAATTTCAATTTTTTACACCTTTTTACATTTCAAACGCCGATTTTTACAGCATAACCGATTACACCGACCGAAAAGAAAAATGAGACAAATAATAGATTTTCTCCAAATGTTTCTTTTATTTTATTTAAGAATTTATCAATACTTTTCTTACCATAACTATATTGTCTAAAGCAATTCTAATAAATCAAACATATGCATTGAATATTTTTCACATAGTCTATCTAACCGTTTCGAATGAAACACATATTTTACCAATTCCTCACAAAAATTTTTCACACTACTCTAAAATACACACTGCTATAAATACGCACTGCTCTGATTTATTTTATAATAATTTTTGTGAATTTTGTGAATCAATAAATGTTTTAGTTTTAATTAATTTTTTTTCTAATTTTGAATAATCAATATTAGTGGTCATGTTATAAAGTATAACCTGTTGAATAGTTCGTTCATTAGATTTAGATTGAACAAATGTCAGTAATTTATCATAATTAATAATAAATTGTTCTTTTATAAAATGATAAAAAATTTGAAATGGTTCAGGAATTTTATTATTTAAAAACATGTCGCAAATTGCAAAATCAATATTTTTAAATTCAATAGATTTTTGATAAGGTATAAAATCTGTAGATGTATTGCTTCGCCCTGGTTCATTTTCAAAAGGTGCATGATTTAGAAGTGAACATAATGTTAGTAATATACTATTAATAGTTTGACATGAAGACCATTTATCACCAGACCATGTATTAAGAATAGATACACAAACTTTACCACATTTATACAAATTTGGATTAAAGCGTGTTACGCCGTCATTAGTCATATAAGTAACTTTGGGTGGAGTAAATGGATAATCAATTGGATAATCAAATTTAAAAAAATAATATCCTCCAAAATAAGGTGTATTAGAAGGACCAATAATCATAGCATACCCTTTGGTAATATCGTCATTATCATGAGAATAATAAATGTTATTATCATGTAAAGGATGTCTAATAAGTTGTCTTACATCTTTTAAAAGACGTTTAATTGTTTCAGTATAAATAACTTTTTTAGATTCAGTCATAATATATATATATATTTAATTGTATTTAAATCGGTTTATGGTGTACATATGTATATAAATTCAATTCAAAACTGTATTATAAATTAAAAAAAAAATGAAATAGAAAATATTTATATAATATATCAATAAATGGAAACTATGACTTTATCATCATCGCAATATAATGACTTGTCCGATTTCTTGTCAAAGCATTATGTTAATAAAAATACAGGAAATCAAAAAAAAATAACACATACAAGAATAGCTAGTCAAGAATTAAATGTATATGGTGGTGTGTATAGCATTGATAAAGAAGAGTTACCAATATTTCGTAGATTATATTATGAACATGTATTTGTTAAAGGTCGTAGAGAGTATCTAACTGAGAGACAATTAGATGGTTCAGGACCAATTTTACTTGATTTAGATTTTCGTTACGATTATAATGTAACAAAACGGTTGCATACTTATGAACATATACAGGATCTAGTGCTGCTTTATTTGGAAGAACTTAAGGAATTCTTTGTTTTTGAAGAAAAGTCATTTCCAATTTTCATTATGGAAAAGTCAAATGTAAATAGAATTGCTGATAAACAAATAACAAAAGATGGAATTCATATAATAATTGGAATTCAAATGGATAATACTTTACAAACAATGTTACGTGAAAAAATATTAGAACAAATTGGAGATATATTTGAATTACCATTAAAAAATCAATGGAATGATGTCTTAGACAAAGGTATAAGTGAAGGTGTTATAAATTGGCAAATGTATGGTTCTCAAAAACCTAGCAATGAAGCTTATAAACTAACTTACTATTTGACAGCTAAATTAGATGTAAATGATAATAATTGGTTGACAACAGCAAAAGATCCAAAAGATTTTGATTTATTAAAAGATCTACATCTATTATCAGCACAATATGATGGTCATATAAAATTTGATTTAAATGAAAAAATTAAAGAAGAGTATAATAAACGTCGTGAAAATAAAACAAATAAACAAAAATCGTCTTCAAAAAGTAAGATAAATATAATTTTTGAAGAACAAGAAGGTGAAATACAGTTAAGCGATATAAAAAATCAAGAGACACTTAAGAAGGCAGTAGATAATATAATGGGAAATATAAAAGTAAATGAGCAGTATATTAAAGAAACACATCAATATGCTCAAATTTTACCAGAAAAATATTATAAACCTGGTTCTCATTTACTTAATACACAAGTAGGTTTTGCGTTAAAACATACAGATGATAGATTGTTTCTATCATGGATTATGTTAAGAGCAAAAGCATCAGATTTTGATTTTAATGATATTCCACATCAATATAAAAGATGGAAAAATGATTTTACAAAAAGACCAGATGGAGTAACAAGAGCATCTATAATGTATTGGGCAAAACAAGATGCTTATGAAGAATATAAGAAAGTGAAGGCAAATACAGTAAACCAATATATAGAAGATACAATATTTGACGCAGGTGATTGGGATTATGCTATGGTATTATATCATTTATTTAAAGATAAATATGTATGTAGTAGTATTACAAATAAAAAATGGTTCGTATTTAATAAACACAGATGGGAAAAGGATGAAGGTCAGCGTTTAAGAATGGCAATTTCAAAGGATTTATTTGAATTATATTCGGCAAAACAAAGTGAGTATTTATCAGAATCTCAACATTATGAGCCAAGTGATGAAAATCATGAAAAATTTCAAAGAAAAATAAAGAAAATAGCAGAAATTTGTATTAAATTAAAGAAAACAAATGATAAAAATAATATTATGCGTGAGGCAATGGAGATTTTCTTTGATAAAGATTTTGCGAAAAATATTGATTCAAATCCATATTTAATGTGTTTTACAAACGGTGTATTTGATTTCAAGACAAAACAATTTAGAGATGGTTATCCTCAAGATTATATTACAAAAACTACAGGAATTTCATATACTCAATTTGATTCAGTAAATGATGTAGAAATAGCTAATGAGATAATAGAATTTATGAAACAATTATTTCCTCAGCAAGATTTATGTAAATATATGTGGGATCATTTGGCATCTGTATTGATTGGTGTGAAGAAAGAACATGCTTTTAATATTTACAGAGGTTCTGGTTCAAATGGTAAATCAATTTTGACTGATTTAATGTCTCAATGTCTTGGAGATTATAAGGGTACAGTTCCAATTACATTAGTAACAGATAAACGCAGTTCAATTGGTGGTGCGACTCCAGAAGTAATGCAATTAAAGGGTGTAAGATATGCGGTGATGCAAGAACCGTCAAAAGATGCAATAATTAATGAAGGAATAATGAAAGAATTAACAGGTGGCGATCCTCTTTTGGGAAGAGCTTTATATTGTGATTCTGAAATCTTTATTCCCCAATTTAGTTTTATAGTTTTTACAAATGCCTTATTTGAAATAAAGAGTAATGATGATGGAACTTGGAGAAGAATGAAATTAGTTGATTTCTTAGCAAAGTTTATTTCTGAGGGTGAAACACATACAGATGATACAATATATGTGTTTCCAAAGGATAAAAGTTTAAAGGAAAAATTGCCCAAATGGGCTCCAGTATTTATTGCAATGTTAATAAAGAGAGCATGTGAAACTGAAGGAGAAGTTAAAGATTGTCAGGAAGTGGTAGAAGCATCGAATAAATATAGACAAAGTCAGGATGCTATTTCAGGATTTATAATTGATAAAATTATTAAGGTATGTAATAATTATGGAGTAAATCAAACATCATTAAATAATGCGTTTAAAGAGTGGTTTCAGATGAATTATGGAAATAGAAGGGCTCCAAAGATGTCAGAATTAGTAGAAGCAATGATTAAAAAGTTTGGCAATAAAAATTCGAAATCAAATAAGTGGCATAATATTAAGATAAAAGAAGATGAATGCGGAGAAGGGCAAGATGATATTGAAAATCTGGACAGTTAAATAATTGGAACTGAAAGAGTGTAATGATTTTTTGTAAATTACAGATTATTATAAATATTTTTGGGTATTTTACTTAGAAGCCACAATATTTTTTCATAAATCCATTTAATAATATAATCTATATAATATGGATAAAATATAAATACTATTACTATAACTATTTTTTGAATCAATGTTAAACCACTTGTAGAAAATATCAATAATAAAATTAGTATTAAAACTACAATATAATAAATCCACCAGAAAAATCTATACCATAATATAAGATTTTCATAGGCTTCTGTTTCATAATATGTTTTACGTTCATTTGTTAGTATATCACCATGTCTTTCTCTTAGTTTTACTTTTAATAATTTATTTTTTTCCAAATATTCTTTTAATAAATCCTTTGTATTTTCTGAATTTATTAGTGCTGTATTTAAATATGTATTCATTGTATTAGCGCTTGAAATTTCATCATTAAAATTTGTTGCTAAAAGTTGAGAAGTCATATTTGCCTTTTTATTTAATTCTTCTTCTTGTATATTATCATAATATGTTTTACCTTCAGTAAAAATATAATAATTTTTCATACTTTGTTCAAGTTGTTTTGGAGCTGTTTGCATATTTGTTTCAGCATCTAAATACTTTTGTTTTAATTCATCAGCAACTTTTAATTTTTGACAATTTGGCCCACACAACATGGCTTGAGATGATTGTTCTAGTAATTTATTTATTTTATCTTGACTTATTTGTTGACTTTGTAACAAATTTTGATTTTGATTATCACCATCTGTATTTTGAAAACTTTTAAGATTTTGTTGTATATTTGAAAATAATTGATCCATATTGTATTATCATTATATTTTTTTTTGAGTTAACAATTTATCAAAAATTAGTTAAAGGAGCAAACATAGGAGAAATTGTATTATTTACTGAAGATGTATTAAGTTGACTATATCCATATTTTCCTAATCCTCGAAAAGACTCTGTTGTTTCTGTTGTGTTTGTTGTTTCTGTTGTGTTTGTTGTGTTTGTTGTTTCTGTTGTGTTTGGATGATTTTGTGTATAAATAGCATTTGGTACACAAATGTTTTTTTCTGAATCATATGTACTTCCATCATAACAACAAGCAGAACCAATACATGTTATTGTTGGTGTTCCCCAAGGATCTGTAGGTGTCCCCTCAGTAATATCAGTAATATTTGATGGAGCTTTATTTTTATTAAAATACCAATTATATTCATCCCAATTCATTTCATCTCTATTATATATATCAATTAATTGTAAACCTATTAATAAAGTACCAATACACATAATTATTGTTATTAATAATCTATAAATATTAGGAGGTAATATACCTTTATTACCTAAAACCGTTAAAATAAGAACAGGTATACATATTAATACTATTGTTTTCATCAATTTAGCATGAGCATTATATCTTTTTCCAAAATAAGTATTAATTTCCACTAAACGTAACTTATTATATTTTTGGTCTTCAATTAAATTAATTCTAATTTTTGCTTGATTTAATTCATTTTCAAGTACATCTACGGCCGCTATAGATTGCCCTAATGTACTTCTAGATGCAGATACGTTTTGTTGATAATAAGAATACATATCTTTTAATCCAGCATACAAATTCATCCTCATTTGAGATATTTCATTAATTCTATGTATTATTTGTTGTTTTTCTTCACTACTCAAACTAACGTTATCTAAATTTATATAAAGTTCTTTTTCTTGTGTTTGTAATTGAGATATATTATTTAAAACTTGTTGATTTCTTTCTTGTAAACTATCAAAGTTATTTAAATTATCTGTCATTATATTAAATAGATAGATAATTTATTTATGGTTATTTTTCATAGTATTTATTGTAACTGTTAGTATACCAACAGCTAAAATACTCCACATAATATAGCTATAATTTCCTTGTAAAACATGTAAATCTGAGTCAGTCAACATTCCGTTTAAATCATTCATATTTAAAGTTTGCATTCCTTCAATATTATTAAAAGATAAATTTTGTAATTCTAATTCCTTTTTAATTTTCAAATTTGTTAGTTTATAATTTTCCAGATCTTTCTTAAATCGTTCAGCATTTGTATTCATTTTTTGAAATATAATTTTATCCTGATTATATAAATTTTCCATCTGTGATACTATGTCATTTCCAACTGTAATTAATTGTGATTTAATGTTATCAAACTCTATTTGTTCTTGTTGAGAAACAATAGACTTATTACATTGTGTATCTGGTGTCATATCCATCCCTTTTAAATAATTGTCAAATTGAATAGTATCAATGTTTGATACTTTATTACTACAAGTAAGTGAACCTTTTAGTTCTGGTTTTCTAACGCCCAAAATAATGTCATTTAGTGGATATTTATCTGCATTAGGATAAGTTGCTCTATTTTTTAACCAACAAGTATTAGAACTTGGATTATATGTATATGCGGCACAATCATTATTATTATTACAAGCTGTTTGACAACCATTCTGGTCTGATACAATTAATGAATTAATATCATTACCATATGAATCTTGATTTTGATAAATTTGATAATCATTAGTAAAACCAACCATTGAATCAGGATATTCTTTTAAATCAGAATTACTATCAACGTATCCAATTTTACCTAAAGTTGATCTATTACCTACTCCATTTAATGTATAAACTGCATTTATCAAATTTCTTCCGTAATTCTTATCATTAATAACTTTACATCCTGATTTTGTTTCAGAAGTATACAACACTAAATTTCCATCAGTTTGCATAATCAATTTTAAAGAACCATCTGTTGAACCAATCCACTCATCAGCACCTAACACTTCTCCTGATTTTAAATAATTTCTTCCAAATTTTCCTTTAGAAGCTACCCAATCAGAATTTGGTATTTTTTGTTTACCATTTGTCATAGCACCCCAAACATACTCTTTATTATCGGTTGGTCCATTCCCTTTATATATACATAAATTACCATCATCTTGTAATATAAGAAAAAAAACACAATTTTCCTGTATATATTTATTACAATCAATTATCATAGTTTTACCTTCAGAATAAGCTAAATTTTTTGTAAAAGGTTTACCACCACAATTATAATCTATATCAAATGATTTTTTACATTTTGGTGCTGTATCTCCGAAAATGTTGTTTGATATTGGAATAGAACATGAACTAACAAAATTACATTTTAAATTTGTTGATATTTTACTAGTAACATTTCCAATAGGCGCATTACAATTTCCTCCATATGTTGCTGAATTAATAAATATATTTCCGGAATTTTGACAACCGCTTACTACATTATTTATATATTTTACAATTGTTCCATTTGGATTACTTATTGCTATTTGACCTGTTCCTAATAACTGAACATAATTTCTTTGTCCAGTTGATGTATTTGATGACCAAATTGGTATCCAACTTACTTGACGACTAGCATCACCGTATATTTGTGTTCTAGCAATATCATTTGAAACTAAACAAGCAGCATTACCATCATCTTTAACATCTTGTAATCCAAAATATTGATATCCATTATCAACAGCAAATTCTTTACATTTGTCAAATGTAGTATAGCCAATTATGTCAGGATTCCAAATCATAGCACGTTTATCATTTGTAAATGTTGAATCAGAATTTAGAAATAAATTCCATTCAGAGACTTGAACGCAAGAACGCTTTGTGGTTTGATTATCATTACCAACTTTGTCTATAAGTAGCGCATAAGCACTATATGCACCAGGATTAAAAATATTATATACCTTTGGACTACCACTTGTAAAATTCTGGTTTTGTTGTCTATCCACTTGATACCATTGTTGACTATCATCTTTCCAACCAAGTATATACCAACTATTTGGACTTCTAGTTGTAAAATAATTATTATCTAAGCGCGGCGTTAATGAATATTGCTTTACTGTTATATTTTGACTTGAATCTTTATTAGTCCGTGCTGGTAAATTTATTTGTAAATATTCTCCTGCTACATTACCAACTCCTGATATATTTATACCATTACTACCCTCATAAACACCGGTTGAATCATTATAATTAGTTTGTGCACTAACTTCTGAATGCCAGAATGTATTAGGATTTTTGTCAAATGCAGCCCAAGGACCCATAGAATCGTTTTCACCAACATAAATACTTGATGCTAAACTTTTAAATGAATTAATACTATTAGAAGGATTCATGATAGGAATAACATTTATATTACTTGATTGAGGTTGGTCATTATAACAACCTATATATTTACTATTTGGATTATTAATTAAATTAGAAGCGTACACATTTGACCCTTCATTACCTAATGTTTGTCCTTTTTGTACATTAGTTCCTGAAATTAAAGGCGGATTTGTTGGTATTTGTGTGCCTGGTACTTGATATCTATTATCATAAGGTATATTTATATCGATAGGTGTTTTTGGTACATTTACAGAATCCCAAATTTCTGGAGAAGAAATCAACTTAATAACCCCTTTATTAGTTACATAGCAAACATGACCAGTTGTAAATCTAATAGTTTTATTTAAATATGGATTATTGGAACTTAATCTATTAATAGTACTTAAAGATGAATCGCCAATTTTTTGTTGAATATCTGTGTATTGTTGAATAAGAACATTATATCTTGATTGTAATTGTTTAAGTTCATCTAAATCTATTTGATTAGCATTGTTAGTTACTGATGAAGATTGTTGTATATTTTTTATAACAGGAGAATATCCATCAAAACTTGGTCTAACAATTTGTTCTTGTTCTTGTAAACTTCTAAAAGTTACAAATCCGTCTTTCTTATTTGATTTGTCAATTTTAGTTTTAGTTATATTTTGCTTAATCCTTGTTTGATATGTGTTAAAATGTTTACCTTGATTTAAGGATATCTTCAATAAATTATTCATCTCTAATATAAATAAATATAAAAATATTTATGTTATAGACTTGGTAAATTTCCGCTTTTGATTACAATCACAACAAGTAATAAACAACACAAATTAGAAATCAAGTAGGAGTACTGAAACTATATGTTACAATTATTAGTACAATTATTATAGGAACCAAAATTGTCATAGATATATGTGGAGATTCACTACCAAATATTCGGTTAAGTGTAATTAATACTACTAAAGCTGTAATAACAACCCAGAATCTTAATAATAAATTTTGTTGTGTTACATATATAGATTGATTACTTTCCTCTTGATTAATTGAATAATATTCTTGTAATTGTTTATCAAGTTCTATTTTTTGCTCTAAAAGTTTGTTATAAGATATATTTAATTCTCGCTGTTTCTGTTTTTTTTCTTCATATTGTTGTATGACTTCAGGATTTATATGTTGAAGCTCATCCGTTATTTGTTTATTCAATGTTAATAATCGTTCATTTAAATATTTCATAACAGCTAATACTGCTTTCTGTTGTGTGACTAAAGCATAATCAGAATCTACACCAGTTGTAATTCCATTATCACCTGTTCTTGTCCAACAATATCTTTTAACAGAATTAAACGTTGCTCCAGAACATTTGTCTGTATTAGCACACATATTTTCACATTCTTCTTGTGTATTAACTGGACCGTCTGATAATCCTGTTGTTCCCCACCAAGTTCTGCCCTGTAATGCTGTAAATTTAGTTGTATTAGAATCATTTTGTAAACTAGTTATATAATTTTTGCCAGCTTCTTGATATTGTTGTAGAATAACTTCATATTCTTTTTGTAAAGTTTCAACTTTTATCATTGTTGACTTAATTTTATCATTTTGTATTTCATTAGAATTCATATTATATATAAAGAAAAGTTTACACCTTTGGATATTTTATAACTTGTAAAACGCCTAAAAATACAAAAATGTAAAATCAATATTTACTTAATAGAACTTATAAGTATGTTAGTATTATTTTTACTAATTTTACTGAGCAATATACTAATAATAACTATTCCAAATAATATTTCCCAATTTTTCCAGTACTGATTATTATATTTTTCCTTTGAATTGTCAATTAATATCTCAGACCCATTTTGGGTATTTTCAAGATTATCAATTAATTCCATCATTTCTTTGTTTAATTTTTTTTCATTATCTAATTGTACTGAAATAGCAGTCATTTGCTTATCTAAATTTTCAATATCTGTATTAATATTTTTAGTGATTAAAAATAAATCTTTACTCATGCCCTGTATTTGACTTATACTATTAAAATAATAATTTTGAAATTCATTTACTTCTGGATTTTTGTTATAATAAACATAATATTTTTTAAAATCATCTAAAGCAGAAAAAAATTGAGATTTAATAGTATTAATTTTTTCATTAAATTGGTTTGATTGTCCTATTAATTGGGCTTGTTCCATTTATATATAATAATTATTTTATTATTTAGATACAAATTCTATAATATGGTGCTGAAATTGCTGTTTTGCTCGGTCTATTAATTTCACAAACCTCTCCTGGTCTGATCCCAATTGCCTGTGCTACAGGATCAAATCGCGATAATTCAGGAAATTCATTATCATTCACTATATTATATCTATTTTTTACATCAATTTTTTTAGCATTTGTTAACACAGCATGATGTGGTACTAAAATATGTTCTAAAATATTAAATTGTAGACGTTTTAAAGGAAGAATAATAATAAATATTTTGTCTGATTCCCAAATATGTTTTACCGTATTTAGTAAGGTTTCATTTACTTCATCCTTAACAACCACTAAAAGTGTATCTCTTTTGGTCAATACTTCTTCTACTATAAATAAATCATCTATCATTTCTTGTAGATTAGCTGGTCTTAATGATTTAGTTAAATAGTATTTTATATATATTTTTTGAGAATATTGTTCTAAATCTTCTGTATTTTTATCTTCTGTATTTTTATCTTTTGTATTTTTATCTTCTGTATTTTTATCTTCTTCATTATTATTTATTTTTTCAGAAGAATAACTATATTTTTCTAAAATCATATCTAATTGGTTATTAGTTTTCATTGTGTTAACTTCATTTACACTAAATCCTTGATAACATTGTGTATCATAACCTTGTTTTTTCATCAATTCAAGAAGAACACTTCTTGATTTATAAATCTGAGAAATTAAACTACTTGTGTTTTGACTTGTCATTATTATAATATAATATAAACATATTGAATTTATGTTATTTCAATTTTAAATTATATATTACAATAATATTTTCTTAATAGAACTTTCACTAGAATTAGTTGATGAACTAGTATCATTAGTATTTGTTAAAGAACTAGTATCATTAGTTGAATAACTAGTATTATTGGTATTTGTTAAAGAACTAGTATCATTAGTATTAGTTGTCTTATTAATTATGTTATCACCATCTTTTTGTTCAACAGCTAATAATGGATATTTTCCTGCTAATTGTTCAGTCATGGAAACAGATTTTGTTATTTTAACAGTTGTAGGATTAACTTTATTTGCTAAACCACCAAACTCTTTTGCCATAGAATTGTATCCACCTTGTAATGCAAGTAATTTTTTATCAACTGGTAAAACATCAAAAGCACCCCCCAAAGGATCATTCGGTTTATTCATGCCTTCTGTTTGTCTAATTGTTCTTCTCATAATCTCATACATAACTCCTACTCGTTGCGGAGGTGATAATTGTAAAATTTGTGATTGTTGTTCCCCCCCAAGATTATTAAATGCTTCATTCATAATTGGGTCATTAGGAAATATATTAGCACCACCCTTTAAAGGTTGTGTTTCAAGTTCACTTAGATGAGTTTCCTGAGAACTTATACTTGGTACTATTAGTTGGCTTTCTTCAGGTGTTTGTGGTATAAATCCTGTGTTTTGTTGAATTTTTATATAAACTTGATTAACAATGTTAAATTCTAAATCTGTATCTTGTATATTCAAATTATGAATATTATGTTGAACATATCTGGGCAATTGATTCCAAATATCAATTTTATTAGGTTCATTAAATGGCAGTGCCAATGGTGGAGAAGCTTTCCAATCTTTGTCAGGCTCTTTGTCTACTAATAAATCATCAATATTATATCCTTGACTATGACTATGTTGAATATAAGCTGGTGAACGTGAAGATGGGTCATATTGTGGTGAATTTGAAAACATTCCAGGTGGTGAATCCCCAGTTTTATGTTCATATTCTATAGATTGTTCATGTGTAGTGTCAAGACTATGAGGATATACACTTTGATAATCTTGATATTTTACCCCTTTACCTCCTTTACGTATAGTAGTTTCTAAACTGAGTTGTTTGTTTAATTCAGATGTATAATTATTAATAATTAAATTAACTTCTTGTTGTGCACTGGTATGTTCAATATGAAGTAGTTTATCAATATTGCGTGATTGATAAGACAAATTTAATAATTGATCAATATTATCTTCAGTAATAACTCTCATTTGAATATTCATAACTTGTAATTCTTGTATTAATAGTTTTAGAGCAAAAGGAATTCTAACAATACTAAATGAGCGTCCAAATTTACTAATAGCATTAAGAACTTCTTGTCCTTCAATGTTTTTATTAAAAACCAAAGGTCCATCAGCAAAAGGACTTAAGAATAAATTAGTGTCTGGGTTGTAAATAGCAATAGCGCCAGTTTTATTACAAATGCCCATAAAATACTGATCACCTCTAACCATATAAGATTCATTCAAGAAATAGGACATACCATTACCCATAATACTATCTCGTTCCATTTCACCAATTTTTAATCCACCATCGTTTGCTCTACCTTGATTAGTTTGTCTAGTTAAGAAATTACGTTTACCTGTGGCACGATAATTAATTTTATCTTTAACCATATGTTTTAAACGCATATAATATGTAGGTCCAATAAATATTTCAGAATAAATTTGTTCACCAGTAAATCCATTATATAATAATTGATTACCACTGTTATGGTATCCCATTTTAGTTAACATATGTCCATATGTATTATAATTAGCTCCTTTAGTTGCAAATGCTGTACAATCTCCATATCCTCCATACATACAACATGCTTTACCAAATAATGATTCAACTAATTGTCCAATAGTCATACGAGATGGCATAGCGTGTGGATTAATAATAAGATCAGGTCTAACGCCATCAGCCGTGAAAGGCATATCTTTTTCAGGAATAATGAGTCCTAAAGTCCCTTTTTGTCCTGCACGCGAAGCCATTTTATCTCCAATTGCTGGTAAACGTTCTTCACGAATTCTGACCTTAGCAATTCTAAATCCTTCTTCTCCTTCAGATATAAATGATTTATCAACAAACCCTAATTGTCCTTTCTTTGTAGTTTTAGAATGATCAATATAAGTTCCTCTTTGTTCAACACTAGATGTTAATTCACCGATTAAAACAACTCTGTCATCTATAATAGTGTTCTCTTTTACTATTCCATATTTATCAAGTTTGCTATAATCAAACCCTTCTTTAATGCCTTTTACATTAGGTTTACTTTCAATATTAGAAAAAATGGTATTTACATTAGAACCTGAAACTTGTGCACTCTCTTCTCTTGCTTCATAAGTTGTATAATAAGTAGTGTTAAATATTCCTCTTTTTACAGAACCTTCATTAATTAAAATAGCATCTTCAACATTATATCCAGTATAAGACATAATAGCTACAATTGCATTAATGCCATAAGGTTGTTCTTCGTTATTAATATATTCTAAATATCTAGAT
>Ga0194122_10002630_pt1 | contig 19297 bp, 25 predicted proteins | sample TA2MahCa10mmetaG_FD_155487 | JGI IMG/M metagenome (GOLD analysis project Ga0194122, IMG submission 155487) | Freshwater microbial communities from Lake Tanganyika, Tanzania - TA2015021 Mahale Deep Cast 10m | ecosystem: Environmental > Aquatic > Freshwater > Lake | place: Tanzania: Lake... | reverse complement strand
CGAGATCGCGCTCATGGCGGGCGATCTGCTGCAGCGGGCCCAGGTCGAGCGTCATGCCGCGTCGCCCGAGCTGCTGCGTGATCAGCTCGGGGTTGTCGCGCAGCAGGCGCTGATCCAGCACAGACCCGGAACAAGAGGTGTTCGGCAGCCTACGGGGTAGCTGCGATCAGGGCTGCTCGAGCCACTGCAGCAGGTCGTTCGCGCCTTGAAAATCGAGCACCACGTCCACCAGCGCTTCCAGGCGCTCCAGCGGCAGGGCGCTGATTGTGGCGCGCTGGTCTGGCTGGAGGGGCCCGCAGCGGCGCTCGAGCAAGCGCAGCACCAAGGTGCCAGCTTCTTGCTGGCGGCCCTGCTCAAGACCCCGCTCAAGGCCCTGCTCAAGACCCTTGTGCACGATGTATTGATAAACGGAGGAGTCTTCGAGGATGCTCATGGCGAGGAGACGCTGGATCACGTCTTGAGAAAAGCTAAGGCCGGCCAGTAGTTGGCAGCCACTCGTGGTTCGGCGCCGCTGATTCGGATCGGCGATCGTTTGCAGGCGCTGGCGCACCTGGCTGAGCAGTTGCTCGGGTGTTTTGGAGGGTGGTCGGGCCAGAACGGCCAGGGGCAGTAGGGCCGGATCGGCCAGCAGGGGAGCTGGATCCTGCTCCCATAGCCGCAGGCTGGTGAAGTGATGGCGGGTGCGGCCGATGGTGAGCTGCTCGACCCGGGCCAGGGGGCTAGCGGTGGGTTTGAGGTGCAGCACCACCTGCTGGATCGGCCGCCGGAAGCGGCGGTGCAGCCGGATCCAGTACTCGAGCATGCGTTCGGCCATCAGCGCATCCGGCCGTGTCTGAAACTCGAGGTGCAGGATCGGCGCGCCGGATCGGCCAGGGTCAGCGGGCAACAGGATCACCGAATCGGCGTGCAAGGGATCGCTGCTGAGTTCGCGGTCTAGCAGCTGCCATGTCGGGTTGGTGTCGATGGCCCTCGCAGAGCTCGGCTCAGCTGCGGTCAGCCCCAGCACCCAGCGGCCGATGCTGGCGGGGTGGCGGGCCACCAGCTGTTTGCAGAAGTCGTCGATCACCGCCCATCACAACAAAAGCACCAATGGGGAGCGCGGCTGCGCCCCTTCCATCAGTGCCACCGTTGACGCGATTTGTCTCAGGCTTTGCCGGCATGGGCTCAGAGCACCTGCACCACTTCGCTCACCTCGGGGATGGCCTCGCGCAACTTGCGCTCGATGCCCATCTTGAGGGTCATGGTGCTGCTGGGGCAGGAGCCGCAGGCGCCCTGAAGCCGCACCTTCACGATCGGCCCGTCGATCTCCACCACTTCCACGTTGCCGCCATCGGCCATGAGGTAGGGGCGCAGCTCATCGAGGGTGCGCTCCACGTTTTCGATCGTGAGGGCGCGGGGATCGGTGGCGGGATCGGCGTTGGCGGCTTCAGCGTTGGCGGTTTCAGTGGTCATGGCAGGGGCTTGGGCATCCGTTGAGGCGAGCTTAGGAAGGCATCGGGGCTCTGGGGCCTCTCCCTAGGATCGCTGCCATGACAGATGTTCCCGTTCAACGGATCCGCAATTTCTGCATCATCGCCCACATCGACCATGGGAAATCCACCCTGGCCGACCGGCTGCTGCAGGACACCGGCACCGTCGCCGCCCGCGACATGCAGGAGCAGTTCCTCGACAACATGGAGCTGGAGCGCGAACGCGGCATCACCATCAAGCTCCAGGCCGCGCGCATGGAGTACACGGCGGCCGATGGTGAGCCTTACATCCTCAACCTGATCGACACCCCCGGCCACGTTGACTTCTCCTATGAAGTGAGCCGCTCCCTGCAGGCCTGCGAAGGGGCCCTGCTGGTGGTGGATGCGTCCCAGGGGGTGGAAGCCCAAACCCTGGCCAATGTGTATCTGGCCCTGGCAAACGATCTCGAGATCATTCCCGTTCTCAACAAGATCGACCTGCCTGGAGCCGACCCCGACCGCATCGCCGAAGAGATCGAAGCGATCATCGGCCTCGATTGCTCCAATGCCATTCATTGCTCCGCCAAAACCGGCCTGGGCGTGCCTGAAATCCTTCAGGCTGTGGTGGATCGGGTCCCGCCCCCGCCCGACAAGTTGGCTGAGCCGCTGCGAGCGCTGATCTTCGACTCCTATTACGACCCCTACCGGGGTGTGATTGTGTACTTCCGGGTGATTTCCGGCTCGATCAGCAAGCGCGACAAGGTGCTGCTGATGGCGTCCAAGAAAACCTACGAGCTCGATGAGGTGGGCGTGATGGCGCCTGATCAGCGCCAGGTGGATTCACTCCATGCCGGCGAGGTGGGCTATCTCGCCGCATCGATCAAGGCCGTGGCCGATGCCCGCGTGGGCGACACGATCACCCTGGTGTCCAACCCCGCCGCCGAGCCGCTGCCCGGATACACCGAGGCCAAGCCGATGGTGTTCTGCGGCCTGTTCCCCACCGACGCCGATCAATACCCCGATCTGCGCGAAGCCCTCGACAAGCTGCAGCTCTCCGATGCCGCGCTCAAATACGAGCCCGAAACCAGCAGCGCCATGGGCTTCGGCTTCCGCTGCGGCTTTTTGGGCCTGCTGCACATGGAGATCGTGCAGGAGCGGCTGGAGCGGGAATACAACCTGGATCTGATCGTTACCGCGCCGTCGGTGATCTACCAGGTGAACATGATCGACGGCAGCACCTTGATGGTGGACAATCCCGCCACCCTGCCCGATCCGCAGAAGCGTGAATCGATCGAAGAGCCCTACGTGAAGCTCGAGATCTACACCCCCAACACCTACAACGGCACCCTGATGGAGCTGTGCCAGGAGCGGCGCGGTGAGTTCATCGACATGAAATACATCACCACCGACCGGGTGACGCTGCACTACGAGATGCCGTTGGCTGAGGTAGTGACCGATTTCTTCGACCAGATGAAATCGCGCACCAAGGGCTACGCCTCGATGGAATACAGCCTGATCGGCTACCGCAAAAATGAGCTGGTGCGCCTTGATGTGCTGATCAACGCGGAGAAGGCCGACCCGCTCACCACGATCGTGCACCGCGACAAGGCCTACAACGTGGGCAAGGGCCTGGTGGAGAAGCTGAAAGAACTGATTCCTCGGCAGCAGTTCAAGATCCCCATCCAGGCCTCGATTGGCAGTCGCGTGATCGCCTCCGAAAGCATCAGTGCCATGCGCAAGGACGTGCTCGCCAAGTGCTACGGCGGAGACATCTCGCGCAAGAAGAAGCTGCTGCAGAAACAGGCCAAGGGCAAGAAGCGAATGAAGGCGATGGGCAAGGTGGAGGTGCCCCAGGAGGCCTTCATGGCGGTGCTCAAGCTGAATCAGTAGCTCCCCTTGATGGGAGGCCGTAGGGGCTGTGGGAAGGCTGAGGGAGTCGTTCGATTCCCCAGGCGATGGCGATCGTTTCCCGCACCGCGCGACTGCATCGGGGGCGGTGCAGGCCCCCGGCCCCCGATGGCTTTCTGTTGCCCCTGTCCACCGCCGCATCCCTGCTGTTGATGCTCAGCAGCCTGTCGCTGCAGGCCGCGGCACTCCAATCCCGCAGCCAGGTGAGTGCGGGCCAGCGGCTGCGGCAAGCCGAGGATGGGCTGATGTCGGCGGCCCAGCACCTGCTGGCCGATCCCCTCAGCGTTGACCAACTCGCCGCCCGGGTGGGCGAAACAGGCCAGGTGGGGCCGGTGGCCTACCGGCTGGTGAGCCTCACGGGCCCCAGCTGGCAGGACACCGCCGAGGCCGGCGCACCGCAGCGGGGCCGGGCGGTGGCCACGCTGGAGCTGCTGGCCAGTGCTGAACAGCCGCGTCCGCTGCAGGCGGCCTTTGCCCTGGAGCTGCTGCGTCAGGCCATCCCTGAGGGTCTGGCGCCCCCGCAGCTGGTGGCGCTGCGGGAACTCGGCCTGCGGGGTCGTTCCGCCGCGGTGGGGGCGCCATGAACCTGGTGGAAACCCTGGTGGCGTCGGTGATTTTGGTGATCTCGTCGAGTTGTTCCCTCCAGCTCTGGGCCAGCAGCAGCAGCTCAGCGGCGGTGGCGGAGCAGCGTCAGCACCTACTGGGTCAGCTGGAGATCGCCCTGCTGGGCAGTCAGGCCCGGCTGACGGCACTGGCGGCTGAGCCCGTGGCGACGGACTGCGCCGATGCCGCCCGCTGGCTGGCCGTCCATCTGCAATCCCAGCCGCTGGCAGCGGGGTTGAGCCGTGTGGTGAGTGCCGAACCTGGTGCCCTGGTGCGGGTGCAGGTAAGTGCGGCGGAGGTGGGACAGCGGCAGCGCTGGCTCAGCCCGGCGGCCTATGGCCTGTGCGGCCCAAAGCAGCCCACAACCGCGCCCATAACGGAGGAGCAGACCGATGCAACGCTTTGAGAGGCGCACCGCACCCGCTGGCTTCAGCCTGCCGGAGCTGCTGGTGGCGATGGCGGTGCTGGGAATCCTGGCCGCGATGAGCGTTGGCACCGGCCAGCGCAGCCTGGCGCTGATGCGGCTGGAGACAACCAGCCGCCGCTTGGCCCTGGGGCTGGAGCAGGCCCGTCAGGCCGCTGCGCGCCACGGCCAGCCCTGCGCCCTGGCACTCGGCCCTTCGGGCTGGCGCGAGCCCAGTGGCGGCAGCCTGCCGGTTTGCGGAATCAGCGAAGGCGCTGAGGCGGAGCTTGAAGCCGGCGTGGAGCTGCGGCACAACCTGCCGGCGGCCCTGCGCTTCAGCAGCAACGGGCTGGTGCTGGATGGCGGCACGGTGCTGATCGCTGCTGAGGGCATCGCGCTGCGGCGTTGCCTGGTGCTGTCGTTGCCCCTAGGGGTGGTGCGGCTGGGGCGCTACAGCGGCCCGGCGGATGGCACGCCCAGCAGCAGCGCTTGCCTTGCCGATGGGGCGTTATGACCCACAAACAGCAGGACCAGTTCAAGTCTCAATCCCAGGGGTTTTCGCTGGTGGAGTTGCTCTTGGCCCTGGTGATCGGCTGCGGCCTCACCGGGGGGCTGCTCCAGGCCATGCTGGCGGAAGGCAGCAACGGCCAGCGGATGGGTCGGTTGCTGCGGGAGCGGGTGGTGGCCCGGCGCACGCTGGAGCTGGTGCGGGGGGATCTGCTGCAGGCCCAGGGCCAGGTCGATCCCGCCGTGGTGCCGCCGGCCTGCAATCTGGCCGGGCGCACGGTGGTGCTGCATCTGGCCACCGCCGCCGGACCGATCACCTACTCGCTGGGCAAGCCCGCCGAGCCGATCTGGCGCGGGCGGGTGCTGATGCGCTGCGGGCCGGCCTATGGCCTCCATGGCGAACTGGGCAGCGGCACCGCCCAGAACCGGGTGGTGCTCGACGCCCTGGCCAGCAGCGATGGCTTTCGGGCCGAGCCCGGCGCCGATGGGGTGCTGCGGCTCCAGTTGCAGCAGAGCTGGCCTGATGGGGGCGAGCTGCGAAGCGCTTTGCCGGTGATTACGGCAACTCCTGAGGTCAGGTCAACTTCTTAAGATTTCTCAATGATCACTGATGCCGTCGGGCAGGGGGTGAAAAGAAAAGTCTGGATTGGCGTTGTGAGTCTGGTGCCTCGGGGGCTGTATTTAGATGCCAATTGTATTTAGATGCCGCTAATGACAGGCTTCCCGATGACTCCGGTCTCTAGGTTGCTGGATTGTACGACTTTAATTCCTTCGCTATTCTCCCCTGTCGCTCCAGATGCTGTTACGACAAATTCCGATGCGCTACCGCTGCAAGAATAAGTGAACTTGTTGCTTGTTTGCGGGATTCCCGTGTAAGCGGTGCAGGTTGAATCGGCGTTTTTGATGGGTGTCTCAAGGTTGTATGCCGAAGCCAGCTTTGTAATTGCGCTTGATTGAGACACTGCTTCTGTGGCGACGGCTTTTTTGGTTTGCTTCATGAACTGTGGTAGCGCCACTGCACTTAGGATCCCCACGATCACGATCACAATCATTAGTTCTGCAAGGGTAAAGCCTTGATCAGCTTTTCCTTGCTTCTTGTGCTTCTCGATTAGGGCTGTCATTGAGAATCTTTTAAGGCCTAGGTTGCTGGGGGTGGATTGCACGTTGCGAAGCTGTGACTCTTTGTCAATTTGGCGCTTCGCGCGCTTTTGTCATGTGCTCTCAGCTAAAGACATTCTGGGATCTTGCTCGACGGCGACGTCTCCCCCCAGTTGCCGGCGTGGCAAGGATCGAACAGCCCCTCCGAGAGCTCCAGCAACTCCCAGTGCAGGGCATGGGCCAGGTGGCCTTCCAGCTCGGTGGGCAGCTTTTTGCGCTTCACCGGATGTAGGAGAGGTCAGGCCGCTCGATTGCTTTCAGCCGTTTGCTCACCTCTCGGGCCGCGTCGTCAGCGCTCCGGCCCTCCGCCAACGCCAGCCGCAGACGGCGCTTGGAGGCCGCATTGCCTTTGCTCACTTCGAGCAGCAGTGCCGCCAGTTTCGCGGGACCAAGCGTCTCAAGATTGCTGGCGTTCAGCGTGAAGCACGGCAGAAGCCGGAGCGTTGCGTCGCGAGCTTTGCCTGATTTGGCCACGTGGCGCTGCAGCCCCATCTCTGCTCAACTGGTGCCCACCGCGATTGCCGTCTCTTTTGTTTGCAGGCTTTGCCCTTCGCCGCGCCACCAGCCTCTCGGGCCGCATGGCCCGTTGGGGGCTGGCGATCGTGGTGCTCTATGCCCTAGTGGCGTTGCTGACGCCGCTGTTGGTGCACATCGGCTGGCTGAGCGATCCCAATGCCGGCCTGCAGAACCCCATCTATGCGCCGCCTTCGCTGGCCCACTGGTGCGGCACCGACCGGCTCGGCCGCGATGTGTGTGTGCGCACCCTCGCCGGCAGCGGCGTGGCCCTGCAGGTGGTGCTACTTGCCCTGGTGATCGCCCTGGTGATCGGCGTGCCGCTGGGCATGGTCAGCGGCTACCTGGGCGGCTGGGTGGATCGCGTTCTGGTGCTGTTGATGGACACCCTCTACACCCTGCCGGTGCTGCTGCTCTCGGTGGTGCTGGCCTTCCTGCTCGGCCGGGGCCTGCCCAACGCCGCCGCCGCCCTGTGCGTGGTCTACATCCCCCAGTATTTCCGGGTGGTGCGCAACCAAACGGCCCAGGTGAAGGCGGAGTTGTTTGTGGAGGCCGCCCAGTCGCTCGGGGCCGGCCCGATCTGGATCCTGCGCCGCTACTTGCTGCGCAACGTGATCACCTCGGTGCCGGTGCTGCTCACCCTCAACGCCGCCGATGCGGTGCTGGTGCTCGGCGGCCTCGGCTTCCTCGGCCTGGGCCTGCCAGAAACGATCCCCGAATGGGGCGGCGACCTGCAGCAGGCCCTCACCGCCGTGCCCACCGGCATCTGGTGGACCGCCCTCTACCCCGGCCTGGCCCTGTTTGTGCTGGTGCTGGGCCTGTCGTTTCTGGGAGAGGGCCTGGAGAGCTGGCTCAGTGGGGCCGACGGGCAGCGGTCGGGATCCTGAGGGGGAGATCCTGAAGCTCACAGCGGCCGGGCACGGCGTGCGGAGCGCTTTTGGGTTTGTTGAACGTTCTGTTGAACAAAACCAAGTTGCCGATTCTCCTTATTTCCTGAGCCGCCTTCTCAGCCGGCTCCCCAGCGCGCTCATCCGCGCGCTCCTCCGCGAGCGCCGAGTTTTTTGCTTGAAGCCGCGCCAGACTCGGTGGGTGTGAAGGCCGAGCCCATGCCCTGGTGGTTGGATCTGCTCCTGCTGGGCGCCGCCGTGGCCCTCTGGTTCAGCGGCAGCGCCGACCCCGGCGACGTCTGGGGTCTGTTCCAGAAGCTGCTTGCCGCGGTGGCTCTGGCGGTGGTGCTGCTCGGCGGCCGACAGATCCCGCTGGAGTTGCTGGCCCTCGGCGTAGCCCTGTGGCTTCCAAGCGCCCGCCGGTTTCAGTAGGCCGGTTTCAGTGGCCTGGTTTCAGTAGCGCAGCTTGATCGTGCGGGGCAGCTCCTCGCTGATGGCGCCCTCGGCATCGAGGCTCGGGTAGGGCCGCCCCTCCCGCTGGCACCAAGCTGCCACCTCCGGGTAAGCCCACTCAAACAACAACGGGCCGTAGCGCTCCGCCGGCACCCCTTCGCCGCAGGTGGGCAGCACCCCGGCCACCTGCCGCTGGCGCAGCGCCTCAAACAGCAAGGTGGCGCAGGCCACGCTCACGTTCAGCGACTGCACCATGCCCTGCATCGGGATCACGATCGGCTGGTCCACCAGCGCAGCCGCCTCGGAGCTCAGGCCCCACTTCTCGGCACCCAGCACCAGGGCACTCGGGCCGGTGAAGTCGCAGGCGCGGTAGTCCACCGCCTCCACCGACAGGTGGGTGCCGTAGAGCCGGAAGCCCTGGTCCTTGAGCCGCTGCAGCAGGGCCACGCTGTCGCTGTGGCGGTGCAGCGGCACCCACTTCTCGCTGCCCTTGGCCGTGCAGTTGAAGGTGGGGGTGCGGCCTGCCAGGCTCACCACATGGGCCTCCAACACCCCCACGGCATCGCAGCTGCGCAGGATCGCCGAGAGGTTGTGGGGCTTGTCGACGTGCTCGAGCACCACGGTGAGGTCGCCCATGCGGCGATCGAGCACGGCCTTGAGCCGCTCGAAGCGGCGGGGCAGCAGGGGCATTGCGTTGGGGATCTGGCGTCAAGGGCCGTCGCGCCATCCTCAATCAACACCAATCAGCCTCACGCCACCCGGGTCTGGGGCGTGCTTTTGGGGACGGATCTGATGTGTTGAACAGCTTGTTGCACACATGCAAATCGCCAAGGGCACATCCCCACCTACCCGGGCGCAAAGCTCCTTCGATCAGCGGGTCTACGCCGTGGTGGCCCAGATCCCCCGTGGTCAGCTGGCTACCTACGGCCAGATCGCCGAGCTGATCGGGGCCTACGGGGCGGCGCGCCAGGTGGGTTGGGCGTTGCGGCGGCTGCCCTTGCCGTCGACCATCCCCTGGCAGCGACTGGATCCAACGCGCGCTGCTGCTTGCCGAAGGCATCCCCGTCGACGCTGCCGGCCGCCTGCCCCTGGCCCGCCACCGCTGGCCCGCCACCGCTGGCCCGCAACAGCTGGCGCGCCCCGACTGTCCTTGTAGCCCCAACTGTCCCGGGGTGTGCTGTTCCACGCGCTTAGTCATCTTTAGCCAACTCGCAAAACACACACAGGCGCCGCCCCCCTGCCCTCTCGCGGGCCCCGTGCGCGCTAGTTGTGGAGCCAAGCCCTCAGCGCCCCGATCCCTGGCCCCCCGTTCCGCCGCCGCTGCCGCCGCTGCCGCCACCGCCGCCACCCCGGCCGCTGCCTTGCCCACTCTCTCCGTGCCTGTGGGCCTGGCGTCACGCCAGCTGGCCTGGCAGGTGCTGCTGGCGGTGGGGGGTGGCGCCTACGCCGATTTGGCTCTGGAGCGGGAGCTGCAGCGCCATCCCCTCGAAGGCGCCGACCGTGCCCTGGCCACCGAACTGGCCTACGGCGCCATCCGCCAGCGGCGCCTGCTCGATGCCTGGCTCGATGTGCTCGGCAAGGTGCCGGCTGCGCGCCAGCCGCCCAAGTTGCGCTGGCTGCTGCACCTCGGCCTCTACCAACTGCTGTTCAGCAGCCGGGTGCCGGCTTCGGCGGCGGTGAGCACCACCGTGGAGTTGGCGAAACGGGGCAAGCTCGGCCGGCTGGCGCCGGTGGCCAATGGCCTGCTGCGGGCCTGCGGGCGGCGGCGCGCGGGGGCCGGGCCTGAGCCCTGGGATGGCTTGGGCCCCCTGCCTGGGGATGCCACCCCCGGTGCCACGCCTGATCCTGCGGCCGCTTTTGGACTGCGCCACTCCCTGCCCGCCTGGCTGGCGCAGCTGGTGCTGCAGTGGCTTCCCCCGGCGGCACAGCCTGGAGCTGCCGAAGCCTTCGGCCGCGCCTGCAACCAGCCCCCCGCCCTCGATCTGCGTGTCAATCCGCTGCGCACCAGCCGCGACGCCGTGCTTGCGGCCTTCGCTGCCGCCGGGCTGGAGGCGGCCCCCCTGCCGGATCTGCCCAACGGCCTCACGCTCTTGGGCCGCAGCGGTGAGCTGCGTGCCCTGCCCGGCTACGCAGAGGGCCACTGGTGCGTGCAAGACCGCTCCGCCCAGGCGGTGGGTCTTCTGCTCGCTCCCCAGCCCGGCGAGCGGATCCTCGATGCCTGCGCCGCCCCCGGCGGCAAGAGCACCCACCTGGCCGAGTTGATGGGCGATCAGGGCGAGGTGTGGGCGGTGGATTGCTCCGAGGGGCGGCTGCGCCGGGTGGGTGTCAACGCGGCGCGCCTGGGCCTGCAGAGCATCCACACCCTGGCCGCCGATGCCGCTGCGCTAACGGCCGAGCAACCCGAGTGGCTGGGCAGCTTTGATCGCATCCTGCTGGATGCCCCCTGCTCGGGGCTCGGCACCCTGGCCCGCCACGCTGATGCCCGCTGGCGCATCACCCCCGAGGCGATCGCCGAGCTCGTGCTGCTGCAACGTCAGCTGTTGGAGGCCCTGCTGCCCCTGCTCAAGCCCGGCGGCCAGGTGGTGTATGCCACCTGCACGGTGCATCCGGCTGAAAACGCCGAGCTGCTCGAGGGCTTCCTGGTCGACCACCCCAGCTGGCAGCGGCTGCAGCAGTGGCAGCGCTGGCCGGAGCCGAGCGGTGGCGATGGCTTTTTTGCTGCTTTGCTGCAGGCCCCGCTGGCACCGGCGGCCTTGAAGGCTTAGGGCGGCGGGGGTGCCGCCACCGGTGGCGGTGGGGCTTCCACGGGTGGCGGTGTTGCCGGTGCTGGGCTGGCGGGCGAGGGCTTGCTGGGTGTAGCGGCCTGGGGTGCGGCCGGGGTGGTGGCCGGTGCTTCGGGCCCGCCACTGAGGCCTGGGGTGGGATCGAGGTCCAGTCCCTGGGCGTCCTGGCCATCCCGTGGAGCGTCGGGAGTGGCGGGTGCATCGTTGCGGCGCTCCGGTGGCTTCTTGCCGCCTCGGTAGGTGTCCTGCAGATCCGGCTTGGGCGGAAACTGGCGCGCCGGCAGGTCCTTGCTGATCGGCGCCATGAAGGCCCGCCAGGCGTAGGTGGCTACCACGCTGGTGCTCTTGGTTTCGCGGCTGTTGTCGTAGCCCAGCCACACCCCGGTGGTGAGCTGGGGAATCGAGCCGATGAACCACAGATCGCGGCCCCCTTCCGAGGTCCCCGTTTTGCCCGCCACCGGCCGATCCGGCAGGGCGGCGCCGCCACCGGTGCCCGACTGCACGGCCCGCTGCAGCATCCACAGCATCAGGGCGGCGAGGTCGCTGCTCACCGCCCGGCGGCCCTGGTCGCCGTCCACCCGCCGGCTCCACAGCAGCTCGCCGTCGGGGCCAAGGATCTCCTCAAACGGCGTGGGCTTCACGTAGATGCCGCCATTGTTGATGGCGGCATAGGCCGCGGTCATGTCCACAACGGTCTGCTCGGTGGCGCCGAGGGCCAGGGGGAAGAAGCGGCCCAGCTCCCGGGTGATGCCCAGACTCTTGGCCGTGTCGATCACCTTGTCGAAGCCGAGCTCCTGCAGCAGCGCCACCGCCACGGTGTTGAGCGAGTTCTGCAGGGCCACCACCATCGACACCGCGCCCAGGTAGCGGTTGCCGAAGTTCTTTGGGCAGTAGCCAGCGAAGCAGCGGGCTGAATCGCGGAACACCCGCTCCGGCAGCATCCCCTGCTTGAGCGCCGTCAGATACACAAACAACTTGAAGGTGGAGCCCGGAGAGCGCAGCGCCTGGGCGGCCCGGTTGAACTGGCTGGCCTTGAAGTTGGTGCCGCCCACCATCGCCCGCACCAAGCCCGTGCCGGGCTCCATCGCCACCAGGGCCCCCTCCATCTCGCCGCTGGCGTAGGTGTTGATCGCTTTCTGCGCCTGCTCCTGCCAGGCCAGGTTGACGCTGCTGCGCACCGTCAGACCCCCCACTTCGAGTTGCTCGGGGGTGAGCACCTTGGGCAGCTCTTGCTGCACCCAGCTGCTGAAGTAGGGGGCGCGGCTGTCCCAGTATTTGGGTTCGGCCGGCTTGAGCTGCAGCGGCGCAGCCTCCGCCTGTTGCTGCGCGGTGGTGCTGATGAAGCCCGCCTCCTGCATGCGTCGCAGCACCACTGCCCGGCGCTCCAGGGCCAGCTCCGGGTTCACCAGGGGCGAATACACCGAAGGGGCCGGGGGTAAGCCTGCGATCAGGGCCGCCTCGGGCAGGGTGAGTTGCTCGGGGGTTTTGGAGAAGTACACCCAAGCCGCATCGGCCACGCCGTAGGCGCTGGAGCCCAGATACACCACATTCAGATACTCGCTGAGGATCTGCGGTTTGCTGAGCTGGCGCTCGAGCTTGCCTGCCAGGGCGGCTTCCTTGATCTTGCGCACCAGGGTGCGGTCCTGGCTGAGAAACACGGTGCGGGCCAGCTGCTGGGTGATCGTGCTGGCGCCCTCCTCCACCGAGCGCTGGGTGATGTTGCGCACCAAAGCGCGGCCGATCCCCACCGGGTCGATGCCGTCGTGTTCGTAGAAGCGCCGGTCTTCGGCGGCGATGAATGCCTGCTCCACCAGGGTGGGCATCGTGTCGGGGGTGAGCTTCTCGCGCGTCACCGGACCAATCTTGTGCACCACCTGGCCGTCGGCCGAGAGGATCGTCAGGGTGCCGGGCCGGTTGAACTGGGTGATGCCCCGGGCATCGGGCAACAGGCTGTCGAAGCCGGCCACCAGGGCTGCCTGGCCGCAGGCCACGCCACCACCGATCAGGGCCGCAAGCACGCCGACGCCCACCAGGTTGGTGCGGCGCGTGGGCTTGGCGGTGCGGCTCACCTCAGGCAACGAGGGCGCTGTGGCCGATAGCCAGAGCCGTCACCAGCATGCCCAATACCAGGAAGGGTTGGGCGCTGGCTTGGTATTTCACGTCGAAGGCCACCGGATCGCGCAGCAGCCAGATGTCCTGGAAGGTGATCTGGGGAATGATCAGCAGCACCAGCAGCACCGCGGCGAAATGCTGGCCGATGGCAATCAGCACGGCCACCATCGCCAGCTGAAACACATCGATCATGCCGGCACTGATCCAGCTCGCCTTCTCGATGCCGAAGGCGACGGGCAGTGATTGCAGCCCCAGGGCCCGGTCGCCCTCCACGCTCTTGAAGTCGTTCACCACGGCGATGCCCAGACCCGCCAGTGAGTAGGCCAGGGTGAGGATCGCGGTGGTCCAGGTGAGCTGGCCAAACAGCGCCTGGCCGGCCCACCAGGGCAGGGCGATGTAGCTGGCGCCGAGGGCGTAATTGCCCAGCCAGCCGTTTTGCTTGAGCTTCAGCGGCGGCGCAGAATAGATGTAGCTCACAAACGAACCGCCCAGCGCCAGCAGCAGCAGCCCGGGGGTGGTGTGGCCGGCCCACAGGTCGAGCCCATAGGCCACACCCAGACCCGCCAGCAGCAGGATCCAGATCTGGGCCTTCACCTGGCCCAGAGGAATCGCACCGGACGGGATCGGCCGGTATGGCTCGTTGATCGCGTCGATCTCGCGGTCGTAGTAGTCGTTGATGGTTTGCGTGTAGCCGGCCAGCAGCGGCCCGCTCATCAGCATGCAGGCGATCGAGGCCCCCACCTCAGGCAGGGTCCAGTGGAAATTGCCCGACGCCGCTGCGCCACACAACACTCCCCAGATCAGGGGGATCCAGGTGACCGGCTTCATCAGCTGCAGCCGGATTTTCCAGATGCTGCTGGTGCCGCTGGCACCCTTCATGCCCAGCAGCTGACGGGCGCCGGCGCCGCTGGCGGCTTCAGGGTTGGGGCTGTTGGTCAAAGCGGGCTGTTCTGGCGAGGGGAGCTCAGGCGAGCGTGATTTCGTCATCGAAGAACCAGGCGGTCTGACCACCGCTCAGCTCAACCACCACGCCGATGCCTTTGCCGTCCACCGTTCGGAAGCCCGTCACGGTGCCGGTGGCATCTGCCTTCAGGGAATCCACCATTTCGTTGGAGATGCGATCGCGCACCCGGGTGATTCGCACCTTCGATCCGACGTTGATGGTGGCAGCCTGGGACATGGGCGGCGCAACTGGAAAGTGGCGCAACCTTAACAGTGGCCAAACAGTCCCCTACGGAGCTCGCGTCCATGGTTGCCAAGCGGATCATTCCTTGTCTGGACGTGGCCGATGGCCGGGTGGTGAAGGGGGTGAATTTCGTGGGCCTGCGGGATGCGGGCGACCCGGTGGAGCTCGCCTGCCGCTACAGCGCCTCGGGGGCCGATGAGCTGGTGTTTCTCGACATCGCTGCCAGCCATCAGGGCCGCGGCACCCTGGTGGAGCTGGTGCGGCGCACCGCTGAGGCCGTCACCATTCCCTTCACCGTGGGGGGCGGCATCAGCAGCGTGGAGGGCATTACCGAGCTGCTGCGCGCCGGCGCCGACAAGGTGAGCCTCAACTCCTCGGCGGTGCGCGACCCGGAGCTGGTCGCCCGGGGTGCTGAGCGCTTCGGCTGCCAGTGCATCGTGGTGGCCATCGACGCCCGCGCCCGCCCTGGTGGAGGTTGGGATGTGTTTGTGAAGGGAGGTCGCGAGAACACCGGCCTCGATGCGGTGGCCTGGGCCCGGCAGGTGGTGGCGCTGGGCGCTGGCGAGATCCTGCTCACCTCGATGGATGGCGATGGCACCCAGGCCGGCTACGCCCTCGACCTCACCCGGGCGGTGGCCGATGCGGTGGAGGTGCCGGTGATCGCCTCCGGCGGCGCTGGCTGCATTGCCCACCTGGCCGAGGCCCTCGATCCGGGCCCCGAGGGCGGGCATGCCTCCGCGGCTCTGTTGGCCTCCCTGCTCCACGACGGCGTGCTCACCGTCGAGGCGATCAAAACCGATCTGCTGCAAAGGGGTTTGCCGATCCGGCCGTTGGCGTGAGCACCCACGTTGACGTGTTAACGCTTGTAGCGTGACTTCAAAATAAGCCGATTGCAGATTCCGATTTCGCTTCCGGCACCATCCCGCTTCAGGCACCACGTTGTTCTCCGCTCTGCAAGTTCTTCCTGCTTCCGCTTCCACCGCAATCGCCCTGGGCATGGTGGGGGCGGTGGTGGCGTTGGTGGCCTGGGCCCTGCAGCTGATGCAGGCTGCCAACGATCGCCAGGAATTTTCGTTGATGCTGGCCGGTTGCATGGTGTGCTCAGCCGCCGTTGGCTTGGCCACGGTGATGGTGCTCACCTTCACCAGCCCTGAGCGGCTGGAAGCCCGCGGTTTGCTGCCCGTCCCGGAGGTGGAAGCTGGGATCAGCCTTGATGCCATCGTGCTGCCCTGGGATGGTCAGCTTTAAGCCGGGTGATCCGGCGGCGGTTCAGGAGCTGTTTGAACAGATCGCTCCTCGCTATGACCAGCTCAACGATCTGCTCAGCTTCGGCCTGCATCGGCTCTGGAAGCGCCAGGCGATTGCTTGGCTGCAGCCCCGCTCCGGCCAGCAGCTGATCGATCTCTGCTGCGGCACCGGCGATCTGGCGCTGGTGTTGGCGGCCCGGGTGCGGCCGGGGGGCTCCGTGCTTGGGATTGATGCGGCTGCGGCTCCCCTGGCGGTGGCGGCGCGGCGCGGCGCGGCTCAGCCTTGGCTGCCGCTGCGCTGGCAACAGGGCGACGCCCTGGCCACCGGCTTGACGAGCGCCAGTTGCGATGGGGCCGTGATCGCCTACGGGCTGCGCAACCTCGCCGATCCGGGAGCTGGCCTGCGGGAGCTGCGGCGGTTGCTGCGCGACGGCGGCCGGGCGGCGGTGCTCGATTTCAACAGGCCCAGTGGGGTGGCGGCGCGCTTTCAGCGCTTGTACCTGCGCCGTCTGGTGGTGCCCACCGCCGAGCAGTTCGGCATTCCGGAGCACTACGCCTACCTCGAGGACAGCCTCCAGCGGTTTCCCACCGGGCCCCAGCAGGAGGCCCTGGCCCGGCAGGCGGGCTTCAGCGCGGCGCGCCATCGCCCCCTGGCCGGCGGCCTGATGGGGCTACTGGAGCTGGTGGCTTGAATCCCAGCGACTTGCTGGCTGTCAGGGTTGTTTAGTCTTGCCAGCAGTCCCGCTTGTTGTGGGCCATCGTTTGAGGGCTTTGGCAAGTTTATTTTTGCCTTGCGGGCCCTCGACCGCCTGCGTCGTCGCATCGGCCGACGGCTGGTGGTGGAGGTTACCGAGTCTGGTGTGGCGGATCAGCATGCGTTGTCCTTCATCCACGAGCTCGCGGCCCTACACACGATCGCCGTTGATGATTTCGGCACCGGCGATGCACCCCTCTCCCACATGCTGAATCTGCACTTCAGCAAGCTCAAGCTGGATCGCTCGATCGTCGCGGGCGTTGATGTTGATGGCTTCCGCCAGCGGTTTGTGAAGTGGGTGGTTTCGGGCTGCCACGCCATCGGGGTTGAGGTTTGCGCGGAGGGTGTGGAAACGGAAGCGGAAGCCAGCTTCCTGCGCAACCATGGGGTCAACCAGGGTCAGGGCTGGCTCTGGAGCGAAGCGCTCCCAGTGGAGCTGTTTGAGAGTCTCGCCCTGGCCGCCGAACCGGTGCCGGCGTCATTCGACCTTCTGCTCAACGCCCCCTGAGCTTGGACACCTCCTGCGACACCGCCAGTCCTTCTGGGATCATCAGAGGCTCACGGCCTGCGGGTCGATCCTCGAATCCAGTTGCTGCCAGCCCGTGAACTTTCAGGACATCATCCAGACCCTCAACCGCTTCTGGGCTGAGCGCGGCTGCCTGATTCTCCAGCCCTATGACACCGAAAAGGGCGCTGGCACGATGAGCCCCCACACGGTGCTGCGGGCGATCGGGCCAGAGCCCTGGGCTGTGGCCTACCCCGAACCCTGTCGCCGCCCCACCGATGGCCGCTACGGCGATAACCCCAACCGGGCCCAGCACTATTTCCAGTACCAGGTGCTGATCAAGCCCAGCCCTGATGGCATCCAGGAGACCTACCTGGCTTCGCTGGAGGCGCTGGGCATCCGCGCCAAGGATCACGACATCCGCTTCGTCGAAGACAACTGGGAATCGCCGACGCTGGGCGCCTGGGGCGTGGGCTGGGAGGTGTGGCTCGATGGCATGGAGGTCACCCAGTTCACCTATTTCCAGCAGTGCGGCGGCCTCGATTGCCGGCCAGTGTCGATTGAAATCACCTACGGCCTGGAGCGCCTGGCCATGGTTCTCCAGGATGTGGAGAGCATCTGGGATCTCTCCTGGAATGGTGAGCGCTCCTACGGCGACATCTGGCTGCCATTTGAGAAGGGTCAATGCGCTTACAACTTCGAGGCCTCCAACCCTGAGCGACTCAAGCAGCTGTTTGCCATCTATGAGGCGGAGGCGGCGGATCTGGTGGCCAAGCAGCTACCCGCTCCAGCCTTGGATTTCGTGCTCAAGTGCAGCCACACCTTCAACCTGCTGGAGGCCCGTGGCGTGATCTCGGTCACCGAGCGCACCGCCACGATCGGCCGCATCCGCACCCTGGCCCGTCAGGTGGCCGAGGCCTGGCTGGCCGAGCGTGAGGCCCTGGGTTTCCCGCTGCTGGATACAGCCAAGCGCCACCAGCCCGAGATGGTGGCCCAAGGCGCTGCGGCTGCGCCGTGAAGCGGCTGCTGCAGCGCACCCTGTTGGTGGCCGTGCTCGCCGGCGGCAGCTTCCAGTTGGGCCGCCTGAGCGAGCGGGCGGTGTGGCCCTGCCGCCTGCGGCCCGTGGCTGCCCTGGTGGCGCCGCTGCTGGGCCAGGAGATGCCGAGCCGGGAGGTTTGCGAGCTGCTGCTGCAGATCCCGCATTTCTAGGTCGGGCTTTGGGGGCTCCGTGGGAACCCTGAGCGGGTTGCAGCCAGGGGCGAACCGTTGGTCAGTGCAGTGGGTTGTGCCAGAAAGGTGGGCGAGCCCTGCTGGGGCGGGGGTGGTGATCGGCCCAGGCGGGCGCTGAAGCCGCTGCTCTGGGGGCTGGTGCTGGCCCTGCTGGTGCTGCGGGTGGTGGTGGCGGCGTTTGCCCCGGTGGTACCGGCTGCTGGCGATCCGGTGCTGCGGCTGCAGGCGGCGGCGCACACACCGGTGGAGCTGGAGCTGCGGGGCACCCTGCTGAGCGATCCGGTGCCCAGCGGTGGCCCGATCCCCAGCGGTGGCACCGGTGCCTGCCGGGCCCTGCTGCAGCTGCCCGTGGGCCGCACCGAACTGCGGTTTCAGGACTGCCCGCCGCTCCAGGAGGGGTGGCGCCTGCAGCTGCAGGGCCGTTTGCGCCAACCCCAGAGCTCGCCTCACCCGTTGCTGTCGGCCCCTGCCGAGCGTTTGGCCCGCCAGGGGGCCTTCAGCCAGCTGCAGGTGGCCGAGTGGCAGGTGTTGCAACGGCCCGCCACGCCGGTGGCGGATCTGCGCCGCCGCATGGCCCGGGCCCTGATCCAGCAGGCCGGCCCCGACCGCGGCGGCGTGCTGGCGGCCCTGGTGCTGGGCAGTGCGGTGGTGCCACTGCCGGCGGAGCTGCGCGAAGCCTTCCGGGCTTCGGGCCTCTCCCATGCCCTGGCTGCTTCGGGCTTTCACCTGTCGGTGTTGCTGGGGGTGGTGCTGCCGCTGGGCTCCCGACTGCCGCGCTTGGGCCGCTTGGGCCTGGCGGCGGCGGCGATGGGGTTGTTCGTGCTGCTGGCGGGGCCCCAGCCCTCGGTGCTGCGGGCGGTGCTGATGGGGGCGCTGGCGCTGGGGGTGCTGGAGAGCGGCCACCGCAGCAGGCCGATGGGGATCCTGGCTGCCAGTGCCCTGGTGCTGCTGCTGGCCCGGCCCGACTGGCTGCTGGATGTGGGTTTTCAGCTGAGCGTGGTGGCCACCGCTGCCCTGATGCTTTCGGCCCGGCCCCTGGAGCTGGGGATGCGCCGCTGGCTGCCGGGCTGGCTGGCGGTTGCCACCGCGGTGCCCTTGGCGGCCTCGCTCTACACCCTGCCGCTGCAGCTCCTGCACTTCGGTGTGGTGCCGCTCTATGCCGTGCCCGCCAACCTGGTGGTGGCGCCGCTGCTAACGCCCCTCACCCTGGGAGCGATGGCGCTGGCTTGTTTGGCGGTGCTGCTGCCGCCGTTGCTGCCCCTGGCCACCGTGCCTGTCGACTGGCTGTGTCGGCTGTTGGTGCTGGTGGTGAAGGCCTTTGCGGCTTTGCCGATGGCCCAGTGGCAGCTGGGGCGGCCGGCGCCGTGGCTGGTGTTGTTGCTGGCCTTGGCCGTGATCGCTCTGGCGGTGCCGGGCCTGACCCGGCGCTGGAGGCTGCTGGGCGTGGGGCTGCTCACCCTGGTGGTGGCGCTCCATCTCAGCCTGCTGGGTGCCGACCAGCTGCTGCTGGTGCACCAGGGGCGGCTGGATCTACTGGTGGCGCGGCATCGCGGCCGGGCGGCGCTGGTGAGCAGCTCGGCCGATGGCTTCAGCTGCAGTT
>Ga0194122_10002622_pt1 | contig 19330 bp, 17 predicted proteins | sample TA2MahCa10mmetaG_FD_155487 | JGI IMG/M metagenome (GOLD analysis project Ga0194122, IMG submission 155487) | Freshwater microbial communities from Lake Tanganyika, Tanzania - TA2015021 Mahale Deep Cast 10m | ecosystem: Environmental > Aquatic > Freshwater > Lake | place: Tanzania: Lake... | reverse complement strand
TGTGATGTTAGGGATGTTAATCTGGCCTTCATTGAAATCTGCATTAGGAGATACCAAGAGAAAAATTTGGGCAACTCTTTTGGTAGGATTTTTGTTTGGTCTGTCTCTTGTTTCAACGGATGAGGACCGACCCGATGAATTAGGGCTTATCTTGGGTTTTGGTTGTTGGTGGTTGTTAATGAAGGCGAAGCAAGGATATCAGTTTCTTCTCGCTGGGGGCTTATTGGGTTTAACCGCAGCTACTTCACCGGCTGCCGGCATTTGCATCGGGTTGGGGGTAGTGGCTTTCCATTTTTCTAAAATTAAGCAGCTAAAAAAATTGCTCCTAGTATCGTTCGGCTGTTTCTTGGCCCTCTTTGCTTCACTGGCCCCCATGCTGATATCCCACTGGGAAGTGATGAAGCGATTTTCTATATCGGCAAGGGCATCTTCCGTCCCCTATCCAGCTCCCTGGAGCAGAGGGGTTACGTCTAAACTGTTTTGGTCACGTATTCAATATTGTGCTGAGCACTACTCGGGGGTTGGTTTTCGTTTGATCTTCTGTCTTCTTTGTTCTTTGGTAGTTCTCTTTTTACTGAGACAAAGAAAAAGCTTATTTCAAAATTCGTTTCAGAGCTCCTCTCTTCTTTTTGCTTTGATAGCCCCCTTGATATGGGCCCTACAACCCTATTATCTGTGGTTTGCCATCCTTCCCATCGTAATATTTTTTCTTGCCTATCAACTAGAAGTTGACCACCCGCAAAAAGCTTTCGCTTTTTTAGGGGTTTTTGTTGCCTTTGTTCCACTTTTTGTTCATGAAATGAAAAATTTCATTATGGTTGCCAATCGTCCCCCAGAAGAAAGCTCATCCTATATTAGGCAGGAGCTCCTTAAAGAAATTAAACCGGACGAGAGGGTTGCAGTTTCTTTTGATCAATTTTTTACGCTGAGAAATCTGAGAGAGGTTGCCAATGTTGAATTTGTTTGCATGGGGCTAGATAAATTTGACTATATTTATGTGACTAGAATTTCCAGCGCCAAACAAGGTCATCCTTCGGCGGTTCCTATACCGTGTTGGTGGAGCTACAAAACGAAATGTTTTGAGCCGGTTAATAACTTCGCTAAAAACTATCCTCTCAAGATTGCGGGTTGGGACACTGGATACGCAGTTCGAGGGAATGGCGGAACTTTGTATAAAAATACCCACTGTCAGCAGACGGCGATAAAGCATGTAGCTTTTGGGGCAGGTATATTTTAGTTTTTCACCTTTTCAAGCTCACTTGTGATATTTGGAGCTCCGACCACAACTTTTCCTACCCATTTTCCATTAGAGTCTTTTGTGTAAATAAAAGCTGTAGGGACACCCCGGTTTAAACTGTTTTTGAAGCGGGTATGTAAATCATGTCCTGAAATAGAGCTGTAATCGGGACGAGTGGCAGTGAATAATCCTAAATCGGGATAGCTGGAATTCTGTAGTTTCGACTTGAGAGTCTGGCAGGGGCCGCAGTTGGTTGCACTAAAAATCATCACAATGGCTTTTTTATCGGAATTGTCCGAGAAGGCCTTATCCCAATCTTCGTCTTTCTTAAGTTCCTTTATTTTTCCCTTTTCATTCGAGGAGTCTGTAGATTTGTCAGTTCCCTTTTTCTTAAGTTCCGCTTCTAGAAGCTTTTTTTCTTTACCGGAAAGATAACGGACTTCGCCAAGTGGGTTCTTGTACGCACATCCCTTGATGGAGTCACAGGTGCCATTTGGATCTTGGATCCATCCACCCTGCAAAACCTCTTTTGCGGTTAGCGGCATACCTGTGAGACTCCTTTCATTAAACAATGAAGAAGTGCGTTTAGGGGACGAACTATTTGTTTGGTGAGAATCTTCACCCGTTGCATGATTTGAAATGATTGACGCTAAACTTAAACAAACTGAAAGAATAAGAGCTTGGCTGTGCATTTCGTCCTCCGATTGAGTTGGATAAAAATAAAAACCGCCCCTCTCAATTGAGAGGAGCGGTAGATTTCCAAGGAATGATAAATTAATTAATTAATTAATTTCAATTCAACCGTTTTTGCGTTGTACCCAGAAACGGTTAAAGTCGCATCAGAACCCAAAGCAATCGCCGAAGGAAGAGATAGGCTAGCTTTTCCATCGGCCTGAGTGGTTCCTACTGCAATGATTCCACGCTGAGTGGTTGTTACAGCAACAGTTAACCCGGCGACTGCGTTACCCGAATTATCCATTGCAGTTAAGTCCAATTTGACCAAATCAGCGGACTTAGCAATAACTTTTTTCACTTGGTAATCCAGAGGTGAACTTGTTCGCATATTGAGAGAAGGATCCCCCAACAAATTATACCATCTTAAGTTGTCGAGAGTTTCTTCACCTTCCCCCATTTTTTCAAACAAGTAGAGTTGTCCCGCTAGGACACTACCACCTAGCGTAGGTATTTTTTTCTCGAAGTGGGATTTAGCCACTCCAACCGACATCACTGCGGGAGGATGCCAGCTAATATTCACACTACCACCATAAAAAGCGACAGCTCCGGCGGCCTGTCCTTCTGGGGTTGTTTGTGTGACCCAAGCTTTTCCAAAGCACTTAGGCAGTTTTACCCAACTAGCATTTTGGCAAGCGACGTCGATGATGAAGGGAAGTCTACCCCCATTTTTGAGTGCGGCGACTTGAGTGTTGCTGAATTGATCATTTGTTGATGCCCAAGAAGTCCCTGAGCCATGTCCGAAATATGCAAACCAGCTTCTTCCCTGTTCTGCTGCTTCGGTTATGTTAGCCGCGGTAGCAGTGTGAGTGCTGTAAAAGAGACTATCCACGTTTTTATAGGTGTTTGCTTTTAAGATTTCTTGGATTTGTTCAGCATATTCTTTATCTGAAGGACCCGAACCATCCGGACTAGCGATGGTTGTTCCATCGGAATACCAGTTAACCCCCATCTCCGGATATCTCTCATAAGAAATCCAGCGGGTCATTTGAGTTTCAAGATCAGCTAGATTATCCGCTACTAGACGACCATAGAATAGATCAGGAATGTTATCTGCTCCCGAGAGCTGAGCATATTTCAGATCAGAGGCTGCGGATCCACTTGAAGTCGATTCCATATATGTGGGCAAGCTAGTTTTATTTCCCACCGTAATAAGAAACGAGGGCTTTAAAGTATGGGAGTCGTAATAGTTTTGAAGGAATTTTTTAATTTCTTCTTTGGTGCTTCCGGCTTCAGTTGTTGTAAAAACTTCGACTTGATAACCCCGTTGTTGTTTCCATTGAACTAAAGGAGCTATGGCAGACTTAAACTCATCAGCAACTAAAATCAACATGATTTCCGGAGATTGTTGACTTCGAACTACTTCGCCCAACCCTTGTCCGTTCGAAGTAGCAAGTCTTATGACTTTATAAATCGAATTTGGCAATAGAGTTTGTTGTCTAGAGCTTGTTGTTTTTTCAAAGTCTACTCGAACTTTCAATCGGGTTGTTACTTTAACTGAGCGATGAGCAAAATCCATTTGGACCGGATTTAGAGCGACTCTCATTAATCGAACACTTTGCAGTTTTCCGATTTCTTCCAAAGTGACGTTTTGCTGAGGGTAAAGCGAATCCGATTGGTAAAGTGCCGAGTTAAAAGCGAAAGCTTCCGAACGACCTGTATGGCAGCGGAATTTACGTTGAGTAGGCTGCACCCAGACGTTGGGAACTTGAGTGGTATTTTGACCTACAATAGTCAGTCTTGCTTCATAGCCTTCGGGAACCGAAATTATCTGTCCCGTTGTCAGCATTTCAGGAGCCCCCATTTTCACTGTAGGAACTAACCCTTTAACCGCAATGGAATCAAAACCATCTTGTGCTTTTTCAAGGTCGATAAAAGGTACATTGAGTTCGATTTCAATCGGACTCACTTCGCTTCCACGAGTTAGCAGATGAGAATCAACCGTAGCTTTTTCTCCTAGAGGGTTAAATTCAATACGTTGTCCAAAAGCACTAAAAGCCAACGACAGTGGAATTGACAAGAAAAATACCTTGGAAAACCAAGACATAGATGCCTCCAATGGGTAGACTACCTGTTGTTTTTTGTAACGCTTTTTGTAAATTGATGAGACTACGAACTATTTACTAAGAGTAGAAAATAACACAATCAACCTTAGTTGGATAGTTTATCCTAAAGAGTTCTTAACAAATGTTTTGCTAAGAATTTCAATAGGTAATTCGGGTAACTACGGGAGTTATATTATAACCGGACAGCGTAAGAGTGCTGTCAGTCAAATCTTTGGTGTCATCCCATGTTAAAATAACCTCTCCTCGGCTATCTGTTTTTCCTGTTGCTAGCGAATGATACTTGGAAACCTGAGAGAGGGAGGCGATGGCTCCAGCAACGGGTTTGTGTTCTTCATCTGTGACTTTTAACAAGAGTTGATGCGATGTCCCTATTTTTATTTTTGAAGTTTGAACCAAAATTTTCAAGGAGCGCGAGGTTCGTAATTCTAGCGATGGATCACCTAAGAGTTGGTACCATCTTAAGTTATCTACAAATTCTTCTCCTGTTCCTTTTTGTTCAGAAAGATAAATTTGCCCGGCTAGAACCGTTCCGCCTAGATGATGAACAGGTTTCTCAAAGTGGGCTTTTGAAATTCCAATGGCCATGATCGCAGGAGGATCCCAACTGATATCGACGCTTCCGCCGTAGTAAGCCACTGCGCCCGAATTGTGACCTGAGGATTCGTGGGTTACCCAAGCTTTTCCCAAAGGTTTGGGGTTTTTGATGTAGTTAGCGTTCGAGCAAGAAACATCTAAAATGAAAGGAAGTCTTACATTAGTTAGCTTGGCTACGTCATCGATATTAAAATTGTCGTTAGTACTGATCCAGGCTAAACCAGAACCATGTCCCATATAAGTGATCCATGAACGTCCATCATTTATGGCTTGTATAATGTTCGAAGTCGTTGCTGAGTTTGCCCCTTGAAAGAAATGATCGATATGAGTGTAGGTATAGTTTTTTAAATTTTTCCCAATTTCCGTTACATAAGCTTCATCGGAAAGTCCGGAGCCACTTTCGTTACTGCCAATGACGCTTCCGGAACTATACCAAGGTTGTTCTTCGGGGTTTTGCTCGTAGGCTATCCACCGCGACGTTTGTGTCATAACTTCCTGTTCATTATCGGCTAAGAGACGCCCATAGAGGAGATCGGGAACAGGATCTTTTTCGTCGATTAAACTGTAAGGATAATCGCTAGCCGCAATCTGTTCTCCGTTTCCTGTTGTTGTATTTTCCATGAAGGGAGGAAGGGTCGTTGAATTTCCTACGAGTAAAAGATAGGTCGGTTTGACCGATTGAGAACGATAGTAATCTCTAATAAACTTTTTTAAGGCTTCTTTAGTGCCTCCTGCCTTCTCAAAAGAAACGTAATCAACGATTAAACCTTTTTGAATTTTCCATTGGACCCATGAACTGAGCGAGTTCCTAAGATTTTCAGGGGAAACTAGAAGTATTTTTTCTTGGGTTTGTTCAGAAACTACGGATGCTCCCAGTGCATTTCCATTGGCAGCCAACTGTTGAGCTAACTGGAATAGAGGTCTGGGAAGTCGTTGAATGAGCGACGGATTTTCAGGAATAAATTCAACTAAAAATTTGAGACGATAAATAACATTTAAAGTATGGTCTTTAGCATTAAATTGAATAGGGTTTACTGCAATACGAACCAAAGGTAAGGACTGTAAACTTCCCACCTTCTGCAGCTCAATAAATTGAGTTGGGAAAAGCTCGGTTTGTTCATATAGTTTGGAATCAAAAGCAAAGCCCTTTGCCTTATCGCAATCGCATCGAGTTTTAATCTGATAAGGACTTACCCAAACATTTTTGATTCGGCTTTCCTGTTTGCTTTGAATGGTTAATTTGGCACGATAGCCTTTTGGAACGGCAATGAGGGATCCCGTCGTGGGTAAGGAGGGGCGCCCCAGTTGTCCTAACGAGCTCATACCTCCGACAACGATTTGAGAAAATCCGTCTGCACCTTGAATTTGCTCCAGCGACGGAAGCGTGAATTCCCCTTCGAGCGGAGCTAAGCCTTTTGCGGAGAATACTGGATGAACGGTAAGTCGAGCTTGTTGGTTTTGGTTTGTAAAAAAATCAAAATGTTGAGCAAGACTAATCGAGCTTGCACAAAAGACGACAAGATTAAGAACCTTTATCCAAGACATGAAACCCCCCGGTTACATGTTCCTGAACTTACTACCTGCTATGGAACAAATTTGTTGCTGCCAATAGTGTCGTATCAATTTTAGGGAGAACTGGGAACTGGTTTCTAATTACACCCGATCGAAATTTAAAAAAGAGATGATTCGAGGCGTCTAATGCGATGGGCCTAGCTTACTCTTTTTCATCCAACCAACACATCTGAATGGCTTCCAAAATTTTTTCATTAGAGCGTTTTGGATCATCATCAAAGCCCGGCAATTGAGTGACTCGACGGTGCAGATCGGTGAATCTGAGAGTTAATGGATCGACATCGGGATAGGTTTCATAAAGCAAAATAGCAATGTCTTGCACGTCTGTCCATTTCATGGAGTCTCTCCGATCTTTTGTCCCTGTAAGGCCTCTTGAACAGCTTGGTTCAAAAGAAGCTCCGCCATGGGTTTAGTAAGTTCACTTAAGGTCTCAATTTTGCTTTGGATGACTTTTCGGTCCGTTTCGTTCAGGGAAGCCTGTAAGTCCAAGAGCGCCTGTTCAATTTTTTTAAGGTCAGTCGAATCGATCAAAGATTTGCCTTTGAGTAACGATTTTTGTGTCGCTCGAATTAAACTTTCAGCCTCAACTTTTGATTCAATGAGGAACCTATCTTCAAAATCTTTTTCTGCATTTTCAAAAGAATCGAACAACATTTTTTCGACTTCACTATCCGTAAGTCCATAACTGGGATTTACGCAGACACTAGCGGTTGTTGCCGTTCTTAATTCAGTTGCCTTAACATTCAAAATTCCATTAGCATCAATAATAAACTCGACTTCGATTTTAGGAATTCCAGCAGGAAGAGGGGGAAGCCCTTTCAGTTGAAAACGTGAGAGACTTCGATTGTCTTTGACGAGTTCTCTCTCTCCCTGAAGAATATGGATATCGACCGATGTTTGTCCGTCGACATAAGTCGTAAAAGTTTCCGAAGCTGAAATGGGAATTGTTGAATTTCGATGGATGATTTTGCCGACCACTCCTCCCATGGTTTCGATCCCTAAAGTCAAGGGGATCACATCTAAAAGAAGCATGCCTGAAATCTGCCCGCTCAAAATATTAGCTTGGACTGCGGCTCCGATAGCCACCACTTCATCTGGATTTAAAGTGCAGATAGGTTCGCGTTGAAAAATGTCCTGAACTAGCTTTCTAACTAAGGGAACACGGGTGCTACCGCCCACTAAAATAGCATCGGTAATTTGTGAGGGTTTTAAGCCTGCATCGCGTAGACATTGCAAACAGGGTTCTTTGGCTTTTTCGACGATAGGTCTTATCCAGTTTTCAAGTTGTTCTCGGGTAATAGTGTACTCCAGTGGAGCATCGGAGTAGAGATTCGAAGACCAAACAATCGAGGTTTTTTCAGAGAGATCTCGCTTCAGTTTTTCAGCTTCTATCACTAAGAGTGCTAACTGCTCACGATTTTGAGATGGATTAGACCCGGTTGTTTTTAGGATTAACTGAGAAAGATTTTCTGCAATAGCATGATCAAAATCATCTCCACCGAGAGCTGTATTTCCATTCGTAGCTAAAACTTCAAAAACTCCCTCGGAGACCCTAAGTATTGAGATATCAAACGTGCCGCCCCCTAAATCGAAGACAGCGATGTTTCCGAACGCTTTTTTATCAAGCCCATAGGCCAAACAGGCAGCCGTGGGTTCATTGACAATGCGAACCACCTCTAGGCCTGCAAGTTCGCCGGCAAATTTGGTGGCTTGTCTTTGAGCATCGTTAAAATAGGCGGGAACTGTGATGACCGCTTTTTCAACTCTCTGTCCCGTTTGGCGTTCCGCTAAGCTCTTAAGCTCTTTTAATACCAACGCACCCACTTCCATTGGTGTGTAGGACTTTTCCCCCACTTTAAACCGAATCATTTGTTGAGTACTTGCCGAGAAATCAAATGGGAGAAGTTTTAGCCATTCTTGAACATCAGAGAGTCCTCGACCCATGAAGCGCTTGGCACTGTAAATAGTTTTGGAAAGATGGGTGTTGAGAGAGCTTTTGGCTTCGGACCCAACTCGAACTTGGTCCCCATCAAGAAATTGAACTACAGAGGGAATAAGAGCGCTTCCATTTTCTCCTAAAAATAGTTTGGGGTGTCCCCGTTCTAAAGTAGCGATTAAACTATTTGTGGTTCCTAGGTCGATTCCAACAATCATGAGTTCACCCTTCTTTCTAAATCGCTCAGCATGGATCTTAAATATTTTTCTCGGTTTTCATGAGCTCTTAAGGCTTGAGCTGCCGGAAGTTTTTCTTGGGCGGCATCAAATCGAATAGCCAACTCTGCCCATTGGGATTGGCTCTTGGATAATTGGCTCTCCAGTTCAGTCTTAAAAACTAAAAGAGGTTCTAAATTTCCTTCGCTCAGAAGGTCCTGAATTTCAAAATAGGTCTCAGCTAGATCAGTCGGGATGGCCGATTTTTTTTCACCAGAGGATGTCCCTAAGTGTTTTTCGATGAACCACTGAGTTCGCTCTTCTTTGGATTTTAAAGTCTTATAGGCGCGGTTCAGGGCGGTCGTCCACCTTAAAGCATACTGCGGAGCCGGTGGAGGGCTAGTGGCGAAACGGTCAGGATGTAGTTTTTTTGAAAGTGTATAGAATTTTGCTCGAAGTTCTTCTTCGTTAATTAGCAAGGTTTCCTTAAGATCTAATATTTCAAAAGGGGATGGTGGGGAATCAGCGGGAATATCTAGAATGGCTTGGCAATGCTCACAGAAGACCCCAGCTAATGTTTCTTGAAGGCATTTCCAGCAGTTTATTTTTTTAGACTGAGAATGAAGTACCACAACCGCAACTTTTGGAAGCATTAGGATTTTTAAAGTTAAATCCAGTTCCGTTTAAGCCCCCTTGATAATCTAGCGTGAGCCCCTTGACGTACAAGAAACTTTTGGGGTCGATAAAAACTTTAACCCCATCTTGTTCGAATATTTTGTCGTTGGGTTGAGGCTCTTTTTGGAACTCTAGTTTGTAAGATAAACCGCTGCAGCCCCCGCCGACTACGGCAACGCGTAGTCCACCTTCGGGCATGTTCTCATCTTCGCGAAACCGCTTTATAGTTTTAACGGCCGATTCAGTTAGTGTAATCATAAGTTTCTCCTAGTTTGAGAAAATGACTCCTAAATCTATTCTTGCTTCTTTTTATAATCTTCAATTGCTGCTTTAATAGCGTCTTCGGCTAAAACTGAGCAGTGAATCTTAACCGGAGGCAAAGCCAGCTCATTGACGATGTCAGTGTTTTTGATCTGCAGAGCCTCATCCACCGATTTTCCTTTAACCCATTCAGTGGCAAGACTCGAGCTTGCAATCGCACTTCCACAGCCAAAGGTTTTAAATTTGGCGTCTTCAATAATGTTTTGTGAGTTAATCTTTAATTGAAGTTTCATCACATCGCCGCATTCAGGAGCCCCTACCACGCCAGTACCTACCGATTGGTCCCCTTTATCAAAGGACCCCACATTTCTTGGGTTGTTGAAGTGATCAATTACTTTAGGTCCGTATGCCATAACGTTTTCTCCTTAATGCGTTGTCCATTGGACAGATTTTAAATCAATGCCTTCTTTTGCCATTTCATAAAGAGGTGACATGTCTCTGAGTTTTTTTACCACTCCTACGACCTTCTCAATGACAAAGTCGACCTCCTCAGCCGTTGTAAATCGGCCTAACCCGAACCGAATCGAAGTATGGGCCAGTTCCTCTCCCACTCCCATGGCTTTTAGAACATAAGAAGGTTCGAGAGAAGCCGAAGTACAAGCCGAGCCTGAGGACACCGCGACTTCTTTTAAGCCCATCATGAGAGCTTCTCCTTCAACGAAGGCAAAACTGATATTGAGGTTGTTTGGGAGCCTCTTGATAGGATCTCCGTTAAGAAAGAGCTCATCTAATTGACTAAATAGAGCATTCTTTAATTTGTCCCTTAGGGCAGAAACTCTAACAGCTTCTTGTGCCATTTCCTGGGAACAGAGTTCAGCCGCTTTTCCAAAACCGACAATCCCGGCGACATTGAGAGTCCCTGAACGAAACCCTCGTTCATGTCCTCCCCCGTGAACGACCGGAGACAATCGAACTCTGGGGTTGGTTCTGCGGACGTAAAGTCCTCCGACCCCTTTGGGGCCATACATTTTATGAGCAGAAATCGAAAGAATGTCGATTCCCATTTTTTCGACATCGATGGAAATTTTCCCCGCAGTTTGGGCCGCGTCCACATGAAAAAGAACACCTGCTTCTTTTGCGATCTTTCCAATTTCTTCGATGGGGTGAATAGTTCCAATTTCGTTGTTCGCATGCATTAAGGAGATCAGGATAGTTTTTTCCGTAATAGCGGCTTTGACTTGCTCCGGGCTGACAGCACCGAATTTATCGACTGGAAGATAAGTTACAGTGCAACCATGTTTTTCTAAATATTTAGCCGAGTCTAAGGTCGCTTTGTGTTCAGTAGCTGCAGTGATGATGTGGTTTCCTTTTTCTGCATACATTTCCGCAGCACCTTTTAGAGCAATGTTGATGCTCTCAGTAGCGCCACTAGTGAAAACAATTTCTTTGAGGTTAGCGCCAATGAGTTTGGCGATTGAAGCTCTAGATTTTTCTACGGCCTCTTCGGTTTCCCACCCAAACGCATGGCTTCGGCTAGCAGCATTTCCAAATTTCTCAGTTAGAAAAGGCATCATAGCCTCTAGAACTCTGGGGTCCAGAGGTGTTGTTGAATTATTATCTAAATAAATAGGTAGTCTCATACAGCGGTCTTCCTTTGTGCTAAGGCCTCTAAAGAGGTGGACTCAAAAAGGTGAACAATTTTTTGGTTAAGCACGTTCATTGGTGAAATAATGGAGCAAGAATTCTTTACGGGACAGGTATTGTTATCAGTTCCCATACACTCAGTTACTTGGATCGGCCCCTGAAGGGTTTGTGTGATTTCAAGTAAGTTAATGTCAGTGAGAGAACGAGTGAGTTTATACCCACCTTGATTGCCATACATAGGTTGAACAAATCCCTTGGTTTTCATGGTTTGCATAATTTTTGAGAGCAGAGTTTCTGGGATGCCACAAGTTTTGGCCATTTCACGAACACTGGCCGTTTGATCTTCCTGCTGAGCTAGATAAAGAAGAGCAATTATCCCGTACTCAATTTTTTTATTAACTCTAAGCATAAAAAACCAACCAAACCGAGAAGTTGCTAGAAAGCGTCTAACTAACCCATGGTACTCTAATTAGACTAAAATAGTCCTAGTAGCTTCAATCCTTATTATGTAAATTTGCGTGGGTGAAGTCAAGTAATTAGACCAGTTTAATCCACTTAGGTTTTTGTATCTTTAAGTGCTTAAAAGTATGAAGAAAAATAAGGTCTTTTTATCTGTTTTTATACCTGTTCCCTTTAGGTGGGCTTTTTAAGAGATTCAAACAAGCCCTGAAGTTCATTCACGGTGCCCAAGTTATTGGCCGTTTGATGATTCGAACCAGCCTCTATCCTTTCAAGCGATTTAAGCCCGGATTAGGAAAAGCATGAGTTCCTCTTTTCAATTGGGTTAATTTCGTTTATTAATAAAATCTCACGAACTTTATTGTAGTTCTTAATAAGTAAACCCAAGTGCTTTCAGATGTTTCAATCGAACGTTTGGGAATAAAAGACAAAACATTTAAAATGTTAAAATTAGGAGAAACTCATATGGCAGAAGCGAAGCGTGCTTCCTCTTCGACCCGTGCAAAGAAAAAATCGACTAAAAGTTCTAGAGAGTCTGCGAAAAAGACAACAGTAGAAAAAATAGATGTAGAGACTACTGAGGAAAGTATTGCTGTGGCAGCCAGCCAAGACACCTTGGAGAATAGGGTCGCCGAGCCTGAAGAGAGTTTGATGGCGTCTGCTTCATCCGAATCGTCACCACTTCTTGAGGAAAAGAAAGTGGAGCCTTTAAGAACTCGCCTTTCGGATGAATATTTGATCCAGTGTTATTTTGATAAAACCCAAAATCAGTTTGTGGCGACGGTGTTAGAGTTGAGTCAAATTAGAGCCGTGGGTTCTTCAAAAGCTGATGTGATTCGCGATTGCGAAAACCGTTTAGAGAGTCATCTCAATTTACTCAAGCGGCAAGGGGAAAGCATTCCTGAAACCTTTCAATCTCGACACTATCCGGAATCTTTGACTATCCCCATTTCTCAAGGATTGTACCGTCGACTTGATCTTCTTTCTCGTCAAGAGAAGATCGGTTTAGATGAATTGGTTGTGGAGTTGATTTCAGGGATGATCGAACGACGTCTTCATGGAGCTCATAGGCATCCAAGCCAACGCCATCATCAGCATCAGCATGGTCATCAAGGGGGCCATCGGGATAATCACAGAAATGAAAACCGTCGAGAGGGGCATAAACATGAAGCCCCTCGAGAGCAGCGCCGTGAGCCAGCGGCTCGTGAAAATTCCAGAGATAATAATCACCGAGAGTTTCAAAACGACGAGGACAATATTGGAAATCTAAAAAGAGAATCCCATTCAATGCAGCAGGGAAGAAACAATAGAGGTCGAGGGGGACGCCATTTCCATAAGACCATGGAGTCGAGAGAGAACTTTCTCGAGTACGTCCGCAACTTAGAAAAAGGTAATTGGAAAAAAAGGTAGTTACCTGTGATAATTCATTCCATCGTCAAACGGCCAAAAACTTGCGCGCCGTGAACGAACTTTATGGCTGTTTGAACCTCTTCAAAAATCGATTAAAGAGAGCACGTATAAAACATAAGGCCAAAAATCTCCTTCAAGAGAATTTTGGCCTTTTAAGAGTTAAATACGCTTAAATATTTTAAGCGTTTTGGAAATAGTCTTTTGATTTGACTGGATCTGGTTTCATAGTTTTTTTACCAGGTTCCCAGTTAGCGGGACAAACTTCACCCGTTTTAGCCACTTCTTGCAGGGCTTTTAAGACACGCAGAACTTCCTCGGTATTTCGACCAATGCCTAAATCATGGACGAGTTGGTATTGAACAACCCCTTGAGGATTGATCAAAAAGAGCCCCCGCAGAGTGATTCCTGCATCAAGGAGAACTCCATATTTTCTTCCAATGTCTTTATTTAGATCTGCTAGAAGAGGAAACTGAAGCTTGCCAATTCCACCCTCTTTTCGAGGTGTTTTAGCCCAAGCTAAATGGCTAAATTTGCTGTCGACCGAGCACCCTAAAACTTCACAGTTAGCTTCTTTGAAAGCTTTGTAGGCGTTATCAAAGGCTGTGATTTCTGTCGGACAAACAAAGGTGAAATCTAACGGATAGAAGAATAAGCAAACCCATTTTCCTTTGTAATCGGCTAATGAGATCTGTTTGAAATCTTCTCCCACCAGCGCTTCAGTTTTAAACTCCGGTGCTGGTTTTTGAACTAAAGTATCCATAAGTACCTCGCTTTCATAAGTTAAAAAAACAAGAGGCAAAAGGATATCTTTGGAAAGAACAACGGTCAAGGAACGCAGGATTGGATAGGGTTTGTTAGATGAGTTCCTTGTGGAATGAGGCGTAATTTGGCTTTTTTAAAAAAATAGAGGTGTCAGGAAGTTAGACAGCAATGAGGCTAAGAATTCAATAGGTTACACGGAGAATTGAATTCAAGGCTTTAGGGGTGTCGCTCCAGGCGACAGAGAAAAAAAGGGTAGTGAGCGAGAAGAGGGGTGGTATACCGCTTGCATTTGTCTTGTTCGATACGTTCGGGTGAGCAACCGTTCGTACCGTATTTACTCAAGAGGAGTTGGCTCATGAAGAAGTTCATTTTTGTTGTTACTTTTGTTGTGTTAAGTCAGGTTTCTTTGGCTGAGGATACTCAGGCTTCAAATTCTCACGCCGGTTCGAAAGAGACTCAGTCTGGAACAGCCGCAACAAGCTCGGTCCCTCAAAAGCCGGTTGTCGTGGATAGGTCGGCCAAAATATTTGAATACCTGAATGCTTGCTTAGCCGGACGCCCAGCTTCGAGTGCGAGCGCTTCGTCCTCTAAGTAACTCATTGTAAATTCTAAGATTTATTGGGTCTGCAACCCTTTGGGGTTGCAGTTTTTTTTAAATTGAGTTCTTGAATGTTTTTTTAGGACCAATAGGTTGACTCTCCCCGAACCGAACCTAGTATATGATTCATATGCTAGACGATAAAAAAGCTAAAGAGATGGAAGAAAAGCCAACCGAGGAGGACGCTAGATTAGTTGAGGCTCCGGCTTCGATCTCCCCACTTGTTTCAGTTGATGAACTTTTACCCCCAAGTCTTTTTTTACTCCCAGTAGCTCAAACGACTCTGTTTCCCGGGATGATGGTTCCGTTAATTTTGCCCGAAGGAAAACTGACCAAAACCTTGGAAAAAGTGATGGAGCAGGGGGGCATTTTAGGAGTTCTATTGAACCGGGATCCGGAAGCGGCAACCGTTGCAGCTGGTCCGACCACATCCATTAGCGGACTTCCGGTCGAAGGAGTCATTCACCCTCAGTCTCACGTCGAAAAGAAGAGAACGATTAAGGAAATTCCCTTTTATCATTACGGGGTAGCGGCAAGAATTTTAAAGAAAATTAATTTACCTGATAATCAAGTGAGTGTGTTGCTTTCCGGGCTTCAGCGCTTTGAAATCAAAGAGCTCATCAGTAATGAACCTTTCTATGTGGCCTCGGTGAAGTATCTCTATGAAGAGTTGGAAAAAGGTACTGAATTAGAGGCTTTGATCCGTAGTTGTCTATCCCGATTTAAGCAAATTTCGAAGGATAATCCTTTGATATCCGAAGAAGTGAAAGTCGCTTTGGTTAATATCGACGGCCCAGGAAAGTTGGCCGATTTCATGGCTTCTGTGTTGATAAGAGATGTAAAGATTACCAGGATTTTCTTTCACAGTCTGAAGTCAAGGATCGTCTTCATTCTCTTTTGCTCCTATTGAAGAAAGAGGAGGATGTTCAGTCGGTACAGAGGCGAATTTCGGACGAAATTAATCAAAAAGTGTCTGCAGCCCAACGAGAGTTTTATCTCAACGAGCAACTCAAACTCATTCAGAAAGAATTGGGGAGAAACGTAGGGGATAGAAACAAAGTTATTGAAAAGTTCAAAGACAGACTGATCCTAAAAGTTCTGCCAATTGAAGCTAAAACCAAAATTGAAGAGGAGATTGAAAAGCTTTCGACTCTAGCCGAACAATCTTCGGAGTATTCAGTTTCTATCAACTATCTAGATTGGGTGACTTCACTACCTTGGGGGGTGAGGTCTAAGGAATCTTATGACATAAAAAAAGCTCGAGAGGTTTTAGAAAAGGAACATTACGGGCTAAAAGAAGTTAAAGAAAGAATTCTAGAGTTTTTGGCTGTTCGTAAATTGAAACAGACTTCAGAAGGGACGATTATTTGTTTTGTCGGACCTCCTGGAACAGGAAAAACCAGCCTGGGAAAATCAATTGCCAAGGCTTTAAATAGAAAGTTCATCAGATTCTCTGTGGGTGGAATGAGGGACGAAGCTGAAATAAAAGGCCATCGCCGAACGTATGTCGGAGCTATGCCTGGAAAATTAATCCAAGGGCTTAAGCGGGTTGGAACCCAAAACCCAGTTTTTCTCATAGATGAGATAGATAAAATTGGCACTTCATATACGGGCGGTGATCCCGCATCGGCTTTATTAGAACTCTTAGATCCTGAGCAGAATGCTGAGTTTTTGGATCACTATTTAGATCTTCCCTTTGATTGCTCTGATACCTTTTTCATTACGACGGCCAATTCTTTAGATACGATCCCACCCCCTCTGTTGGATAGGATGGAGGTGATTTCGTTGTCTGGGTACACCGATAATGAGAAACTTAAGATTGCAAGAAAGTATTTAATCCCCAAACAGCTGAAGAAAAATGGAGTCAAAGCCAAGAATGTTAAATTACATGAGAAGGGGCTGAGACTTTTAGTGCAGCAATATGCCAGAGAGTCGGGTGTTAGAGTTTTAGAACGGCAGATTTCTCGAGTCTGTCGAAAAGCAGCTTACCGGTTAGCGAGCGGGAACCCGAAACCCGTTTTGGTCGGCGATGAGAAATCGTTAGAAAAACTTTTGGGTTTGCCACCTTACCCACCGGAGGATGTTGTTAGAGATAAGTGGATTGGGACAGCGATCGGACTAGCATGGACTCAGTATGGTGGAGATGTTCTTTCAGTGGAAAGCGCGCAATCGGAAGGGCGAGGTGGCTTTGTATTGACCGGTAGTTTAGGCGAAGTCATGCAGGAATCGGCTAACATTGCTTACACTTTTATTAGGGGAAAATCGGCTGAACTTGAATTGCCCAAAAAATATTTTGATCGTTATTCCCTGCATTTACACGTCCCGGCAGGCGCTACCCCAAAAGATGGTCCTTCGGCTGGAGTTACCATGGCTGCGAGTCTTTATTCGTTAGTCACACAAAAACCTATCAAAGCCGGCATTGCTATGACGGGTGAACTAACTCTTACGGGTAAAGTTTTACCGGTTGGGGGAATTAAAGAGAAACTTCTTGCGGCTAAACGAACAAACATTAAGATGGTTCTGCTTCCAAAACAGAATATAAGAGACTTAAAAGAAGTCGAGCTTGAAGTGAAAAAAGGGCTCAAAATTATTCTTGTGTCCCACATGGAAGAGTGCTTGAAACATCTTTTTTAAGAACTCTCGTTATAAATTTTAGTATAAATCATGAAGAATTGAGTGCCTCTTGAGTCTCGCCTTTATTTGTTTGAGTCTGAATTGAGTTCGATTATAATTTGCCTATGTCCAAACCTTTTCAAAAATCGATAGAGTTGGTCAAAGTAAATCCTCAAGAGTCGGAGCTTCTTAAAGACTATATTGAAGCTTTGTACCGTTTTGAAGGAGACTTTGAGGCGATTGTTAATATTGAAGAAGGTCTCAAGAGTCTTTTTAGAAATGAAGCTTTAGCGACACCCTACTTTATTAAAGAAGGGCAGGATAAGATCGGCTATGTGATTTTGACTCGGTATCACAGTGTAGAAAAAGGGGGGCTCACTATCTATATCGATGAGCTTTACGTGGAGGAGCGATTTAGAAGGCGAGGAGTGGGAAAAACAATTTTGGACGAAATTGTCAAAGTAGCCCAAAAAGAAAAAGCCAAAGCGCTTTGGGCAAACACTGAGCATAATAATCCGGGAGCTCAGCTTTTCTTTAAAAAAACCGGATTCAGACAGAATCGCTATTTAAATTTCGAACGGGCTGTTTAAGTTTCTATGAAACGAACTCAATTCGTAATGATCACAGACCGGGGTGGACATTTGCATAACGCTCTGATGCTTGTTGAGCAGATGAAGATAAGTCCCGATGTCTTTATTACGACACTAGGGCCCGATATTGACGCTTTATCCCAAGGAGAAACTCCGATTTATCGAGTTCCGCATCTTTTTAAATGGTTCGGCAAAGTTAGAGTTCTTAATCCGATTTCTGTGGTTTCTCATTTCTTAAAAGCCTTTTGGTTGGCTATTCGATTAAGACCTTACAAAGTTGTTTCTTTGGGGGCGAGCAATGTAGTCGTGTTTTGTTTTTGGGCCAAACTTCTGGGAGCCAAGATTTATCATGTTGAGTGTATGAATCAGGTTAAAAATGTTAGCATCACTGCAAAGTTATTGTATCCCATTTGTCATGAGATCTATGTCCAATGGGATGAACTCCTTCTTCAATTGGGTTCGAAAGCCAAGTATGTCGGATGGGTTTTATGATTTTTGTCACCGTTTCGACAGGCCATTTTGATCCTTTAATCAAAGAATGTAACCGTCTTTATCTTTCTAATCCGGAAGAATTTTCTTTCTTTGGGCAAATCGGATCCGGTTTTTATCACCCTAACTTTCCTAATGTTAATGTAATGACTCCCCATGAACTCGATCAAAAAATGGTAGAGGCCGAGTTGGTGATTTCGCATGGTGGAACGGGAATGCTCTCAAGACTTTATCGACTAAAAAAACGGGCTATTGTTATCCCAAAACAGATTCGATACGGTGAGGCTAATGACGGTCAAGTGGAGTTAGCGGTTAAATGGGCAGAGCTGGGTATGGCGGTTCTCTGCATGGATGTGAAAGATTTGAGCGCTAAAATAAAAGAGTGCCGAGCCCGTGAATTAACTTTTCCTCAGTTTCAGAAATTAGGTGCTACTTTAGAGAAATCTCTTATCTAAGTGAAATCGAGGTTTTGCTTCTTTTAACCCCTCACTTTGAATGCCTAGTCTCACTTTTCTCGTTGGCCTAGTAGCGACTCTTTAACTCTTAATATCTGCTCCCTTTAAGTGGGCTTTTTAAGAGGTTCAAACGGCCATGAAGTTCGTTCACGGTGAGGAATTTATTGGCCGTTTGACGATGGGAAGAAATATTAACTCTTACCGGTAATTAGAGATTTTGTAGAACTTTTCTAAAAATAGTCTCTCACTATCAGTAATCTGATGAAGGCTTCTCTGGGCTTGAAGATAGGATTCTATAGCTCCAATAGCTTCTATCAATTTATTGGAATCTCTTTGTCCTTCCGGTTTTTTGGATTCCGCTTCGATAACCTGTTTGTTTTCATCCACAAGTGTTTTGAGAGCCTCAATCATATCCTCAAGCGTGTTGAGATTATCTCTAATTAAGTGGCCGGCGGCTGAATCCAAACCCAACTCTGGCAAATTTACCGGTGCCACATAATACAGGTTCCCTTCTTTAAAAGCGGGAGTGACAGCTATGGATGTAGATTTATTTCTTTCAGCTTGGGCTAGATTAAGTTTAGAGTTTATTACTTCCCTTTCGGTTTCATTGATGCCAATTTTAAAAAGCTGCTTAAAGAGGTCTTGGATCTTTTTGCGATGAGTGAAATCGGCTGCTAGAAAAGGGGAAGTCGGTTCAAGCACCATCTGATTGACTTGAAGAAGTTTCCTGGAGCTGACATCACTACCGCTCACGGAGAGTTCATTAGAGATGATATGAAGTGCGATTTCTTTTAAGTTGGTATCTGAAGGTGCCAATTGAAAGAGAGTCGGATCCGAATCGGAAATCGCTGTATCAGAAAGTAGAGTCACTAAGAACTTTTTGAATTCGCCCCCCTCCGATGACGAAAATAAAGAGACTGAACTGTTCCCACCTAACGGATCCGGTGTCTGAAATCCTGCTAATTGCAAAGCTATGATCTTATCGTATATCACGCCTCTGACATCTAATTCGGAAGTGAGAG
>Ga0194122_10002601_pt1 | contig 19453 bp, 16 predicted proteins | sample TA2MahCa10mmetaG_FD_155487 | JGI IMG/M metagenome (GOLD analysis project Ga0194122, IMG submission 155487) | Freshwater microbial communities from Lake Tanganyika, Tanzania - TA2015021 Mahale Deep Cast 10m | ecosystem: Environmental > Aquatic > Freshwater > Lake | place: Tanzania: Lake... | reverse complement strand
AATTGCATTTCGGTGAAGAATTATACAATCGATTTTAGATAAGATCATCAAGTATTTCTGTTTTCCATTTTTTATAGATTTTCTTAAAAAAAGGCTGTCTATTGCCTGGTCTTCTCTCAACATATCAAGTCAATTCTAGAGCGAAGGTTATAGTGCGTCGTCAGGAAGTATTTATTTCAATTACATTAATTCAGAATTCATGACGATCATAAACTTTATACAGCTCCTTAGTTCAATAAATTGAAATCAATTTTCGAGAGAATTTTTTAGATATTTTAATTCAGTAGAGGTTTATGAATTTATTTCCTGAAATCTTAATTAATAATTCCAATTGCTTTGAGGGCCGGCAAAATTTCATCTTTAAGAATCACGATATCCCATCCTCTAAAAAAATTTCGTATTTGTGCGAAATAGTTCAAATCGGTTGAAATGAGATTATAGTCTTTTTCCTTTTCAGACTCGGATTTACGTAGTTTTTTGCGTTCAATTCAATGTGGTTTACCAAATCTCTAATGGTAGCATGACCCATATCCCATAATTGCTTTTTCTTTTTATTGCTTGGTCCTCGAATAAAAACTTTTGCCGTTTTAAATCGATATGAACATGATCGGGATGAGGGAGGATATGATCAATAGAATAATCTTTGTATTCTTTTTCTTTAACTCGCCCGTTCATAATGAATTTGTAATCATGCATTTTTTCTATAACTTTTTTATTTTTACAACACTCTGTGTAATCAATCTGATGGCTTGTCTTAATTAAAAACTGAAGAGCTTTTAGATCAACTTCAAAAGCACGTCCCTTTAATTTTTCAAGTAATGTTAGATAGACCATTCTCGGCGGCTCCTCTGTCTCACCATTTAGAGAAACAATGGCCTGTATGGATTGAGAAAATAGCTGATTGAATTGATCAAGTTTGACGAGTGGATTTTTAGTTTTTTGACCCTTTCGGGTGACCGTTCGGATTTCCGGATTTCCCCTTTTCAAAATGGGTCGCGTCTGGAGGCTTTCCATATCCCACATTATATATCCCTAAAGCAGCCATTTTTTCTTCTGCATCTTGAGTCAATTTCGTCAAATCTCTGCAGAACTCTCCAAAAATTTAGAGGGGGATTTTTGAGTTGCTTCAATAAGCATGACCGAATTTCAACTCACAACAATCCGCACAACGAACAATAATAGTTGTTCGAGCCCTCTAAACTTTGAAGGTTTCGCAAATGAAAATCTTAATCGACACAGCTATGAATTGGTTGGCGATTTCTCTTCTATCTGGTAGACTATTTGTTCCAAATTGAAGAGAGGTTTTCAGCTTCGATTTCATTACGAGTGGGCTGATAAAAAGTTGTTGCTAAAAACGAACATAATGTCTGGAATTTGATGTATCGTGACAGGCTGTATTTTTGATTGCATGTAGTAGTCATTCCGAACCGTGGATTGTGGCATGGATAAATGTTTAACAAATCAGGAGGACAAAGAAGAGTTGATTGTGACGCTAAGCTGTGAAGACAGTGCATGTATTCTTAAGACAGAGAAGCGCACATTCCGCCGCATCACCTCAAAGTAATTTCCCTGTGAATTCCCTGTATTTTTTCAAAGCGACTTGATCTGGTTCAAGGCTGGTTTGTTCAGCGAGCGTTCACGGCGAGAACCCTAGGGGGAGAGTATGCGCTCTTATCCTTCCCTAGTTCTGGCTATTTTGGGAGCCTGTTTATTCCTCGTGCCCGCTTGGGCTGATGGGGCTGGACCGGCGTGCCTTTCTGATGCTGAATTGCGGGATTTAGTGAATTCGGGGCAGATTGTGCCCCAAATCTACGCTTTCCGGACAGCGCGCAACCAAACGGGCGGGGAGGTTGTTCGGGCGTCATTATGCCCGAAAGAGGCTGGATTGGTTTATATGATCACGACGCTCTCCAAAGACGGCAAGCTCAACCGGATTGATATTAGTGCGGTGACAGGCAAACCGCTCGCGCCCTAGGGATAGAATGATCTTCCATGCGTTTGTTAGTGGTCGAAGACGATCGGGATCTTAATCGGCAGCTTGTAAAAGCGCTGGGTCAAGCAGGCTATGCGGTCGACTCGGCCTTTGATGGTGAAGAGGGCCAGTTCCTCGGGGAGACCGAACCGTATGATGCGGTGATCTTGGATCTCGGCTTGCCCAAAATTGATGGTGTCAGTGTGCTTGAAGCCTGGCGTGTGACTGGGCGCAAAATGCCAGTTCTTGTTCTTACCGCGCGTGATGGCTGGAGCGATAAAGTTCGCGGCTTTGATGCGGGCGCTGATGATTATGTAACGAAACCTTTCCATATCGAGGAAATTCTCGCCCGCCTTCGTGCACTTGTACGACGTGCAACTGGCCATGCGTCATCGGATCTTGTTTGTGGTCCGATCAGAGTCGATACGCGTGCGGGGCGGGTGCTTGTTCATGGCGAGCCCATCAGGCTCACGTCGCATGAATATCGATTGATGTCTTATTTGATGCATCATATTGGTCGAATTATTTCCCGTACTGAGCTTGTCGAACATTTGTATGATCAAGATTTTGATCGTGACTCAAATACGATTGAAGTCTTTGTTGGTCGACTACGGAAAAAACTTGGTGTTGATGTTATCAAAACTATCCGTGGTCTTGGCTATTTGATCGAACCACCGACGACATTGTGATAGATTATGCGTCGTTCGTATTTTCCTTTTTCTCGCATTTCAATTGGTATCCGTCTTGTTGTGACATCCGTTTTGAGCAGCATCATCATTCTTGTTGGCGCTGCTTTTGTTTTATCGGAAATCTATCGGCGAGCGGCTGAAAGAGCTTTTGATGAAAGATTATATGTCTATATTCAATCGATGGCAGCGAGTATCGCCTCAAAAAACACAGCCAACGCTTATGATCCCTATGGATTAGGGGATCCTCGTTTTACATTACCCCTCTCTGGTTGGTACTGGCAGATACGGATTGAAGGTTCAGTGCCACAAAATGTTTTTTCGTCTCTCTCTCTTTTCGGCGGGCGTCTTCCCCGCCTAGAAGATCTTCACGTGCCGGCTCATGATGGCTCGAGTCGTGAGGGCTATATAATTGGACCTGATGAACGCCGCTTGCGGCTTGTGGAACGCGCGCTCGAATTACCCGATGGCGCTCGTTATCTTGTCCAAATTGCCGGAAATGCGGACGAGATCGAGCAAACCATTCAAAATTTTAAGAATGCATTATGGACGGCCTTTGCTTTGTTGGCTTGTGTCCTTGGCGTGTTTACAATCTTCCAAGTGCGGTTTGGGTTGCTTCCACTGTCACGCTTGTCCTCCCAAATTAGTTCCATTCGGCGTGGGTTGAGCGATCATGTCGAAGGCGAATTTCCTGACGACATCGCACCGGTTGCGAGCGAAATTAATCTTCTGATTGAGTCTAATCGTGACATCCTTGAGCGCGCACGCACGCAAGTCGGAAATTTGGCTCATGCGTTGAAAACACCCTTGAGCGTGATTTTGAATGAGGCCTCCGGACAATCGACTTTGCTCGCCAAAAAGGTTCGTGAGCAGGCCGACATCATGCGTGATCAAGTCAATTGGCATTTGGAACGCGCACGCGCCGCTGCGCGCGCGGGTGCTATTGGTATTGCAACCGATATCAAACCCTTGCTTGCTGGGTTGCAACGTACATTTTTGAAAATCTATGCCGCGAAGGGACTTTCGATTGATGTCGATTGCCCTGATGATCTGCGCTTCAGAGGTGAGAGCCGCGATTTTGATGATATGGTCGGCAATCTCGTTGATAATGCTGCAAAATGGGCGCGCCAATCGATCACAATCAATGCAATGGCGCTGCCTGTGGTCGATGGTCGAAGCTTTCTGGAAGTCGTTGTTTCGGATGACGGGTCGGGGCTGCCCGCGGAGAAGCGTGCCGATGTCATGAGGCGTGGTCAAAGGCTTGACGAAACTGTTCCTGGTTCAGGGCTTGGATTGGCGATTGTTGCCGATCTTGCAGGTCTCTATGGCGGTTCGCTGGCTTTGGAAGATTCTGACTTTGGCGGCTTACGTGCGCGCCTTCGATTGCCGTCCTTGTGATTTAATCAAAAAACCGCCTGAAAATTGTCTGAATTTCATGTTGGTTGCCTTAGGCGATTTAGTGGCTTGAAGTCGTAATTTCATCAATCGGATCACAGAAACAATAAGGTTTCGGGGGTTTTTTATGTCGATAAAATCGGCGATATCGATTTTTTTAGCGGTTGGCGTGGCATTTGGTGCTGCAGGGTGTTCGCAGACGACTGGTCCAAACGAATCGGGTGGGACGATTCTAGGGGCCATTGCCGGCGGCGTTATCGGAAGCAAAATCGGTAAAGATAGTGGAAATACGGCGGCCATTATTGCCGGTACGATGCTGGGCGGTATGATTGGCAGTTCCATCGGTCGCGGCCTCGACGAGGAAGCCAAGCGGCAAGCCTCTGGCGCTCAGTCTTTGGCTTTGAACAGTGGCAAGCAGACCAAATGGCAGGCGCCGAGCGGCTCTTATGGCTTTGTCGAACCTGGCCCCGTTTATGCTGAGAACAGTCGCACCTGCCGCACTTACACCCACAAGATCTACATTAATGGCAAGCCGGAGACGGGTGTAGGTACGGCCTGTAAGGCGGCGGATGGTGCTTGGGATATCGTCAACTGACAGTAATGAACACGTCTTTTCGTGTTTTGTGGCGGGACACACAGGTGCCTCGCCCCTTCTTTTATTTTTTTTCGTGACCTTGCATCTCTCTGGGCCTAAAAAATACACATGGTTTTCTGGTTACTCGTCGCCTCTTTTACCGGGTTTACAATCTTCGGATTGCTGTGGCCGCTTTCGCGGGTCTTGCGTCATACTCCCGACATTGATGATCGCGATTTTTATGCCCTGCAGATTGCAAATATTGATCAAGACCTCGCGCGCGGTTTGATCGCTCCGGATGCCGCAGAACAAGCTCGCAGAGAAGCAGCCCGTCGTTTGTTGTCCTCGCAGACAGAGCAAAGAATTTCATCTTCTGATTTTTCCAATGAAAAACGTCGTAGAATTGTAGCAGTTCTCTTGATCCTTGGAGTTCCGTTCGGGGCCTATTCGCTTTACAATTATACAGGTTCACCGGGTTTGCCTGATCAGCCTTTGTCGGCTCGGTTGGACGGCTTCGCAAAAGATACAGATCTCTCAACATCAATCACGCAAGAAGAGGCGCGGCTCGAAACGTATCCTGAAGATGGCATTGGTTGGGCGACGATTGCACCAGTTTATGTTTCGACGGGTCGATTTAGTGAGGCGATTACGGCCTATACAAAAGCGATCAATATTTTAGGCGAGAGTGCTGAGTTGCGTTCAGGTCTTGGCGAAGCGCGTATGGCTGCGGCCGATGGGATCGTAACCTCTGATGCCTTGAAAGATATTGAAAAAGCACTTGCGATTGATCCTAAAAATCAACGCGCACAATATTACCAAGCTGTAGCCGCCGAGCAGGATGGAGACAAGTCGCGCGCGCTTTCACTCTATCAAGCGCTAGCTAGTCATATCCCGCCGGATTCCGAGCCTGGACAATTGATTGCGCGCCGTATCGATGCGCTGACCGGAAATACGCAATCTTTGGTGCCTGATGAAACAACAGAACAAGGCGCAATGATCCGTTCAATGGTTCAACGCCTTGATGAGAAATTGACAAAAGACGGATCTGATCTGGACGGCTGGTTACGCTTGATGCGCGCTTATCAAGTTTTGGGAGATAGTGACAAAGCGCAAGCCGCACGTGATCGTGCAAAAAATTCTTTCACCAATGATCAAGCCACTCTCGCAAAAATTGAAGCAGCGGCCCGTGATTTAGGGTTGAAATAAGGCATAGAGATGACGCGTAAACAAAAGAGACTTTCGTTGATTGCGGTAGCGGGTCTCATTCTTGCGAGTTCGGCGGGATTGATCCTATACGCGCTGAATGACCGGATCGTCTTTTTTTATACGCCATCTGATTTAACCAAACAGGTGATTGGGCCAGGAACGCGTGTGCGGATCGGAGGTCTTGTGGATTTGGGAAGCGTTGATAAATCTGCATTTCCGATTATCAAATTTGCAATTACAGACGGTGACGCAAAATTATCTGTTGTCTATAAAGGCTTATTACCTGATCTTTTCCGTGAAGGACAGGGCGTCGTTTCGGAAGGTGTCATAACGCCGGATCATGTTTTACAAGCCGACGCCGTCCTCGCAAAACATGATGAAAATTATATGCCGAAAGAAGTTGCGGATGCCTTGAAAGAAAAAGGCGTCTGGCAGGGTGGTGCACCAAAATGAACGAAGGTAGGCCATGATCATTGAACTTGGACATTACGCTCTCATTTTGGCGATAATGACAACCTTTGTGCAATGTGTGTTTCCGCTTTGGGGCGCCGTCCGGCAAGATCCATGGTTGCAGAGCATGGCGCGAATTTCAGCCTTTGTTACATTCGCGCTTGTTTTGTTGAGTTATGGTGCATTGACTTATGCCTATTTAAGTTCAGATTTTTCTGTTGCCAATGTTGTCTTGAACTCACACTCTACAAAGCCACTGATTTATAAAATTTCAGGCGTCTGGAGCAATCATGAGGGCTCAATGATGCTCTGGGTTTTGATACTCGTTTTTTTCGCTGCCCTCGTTGCCTTCCGCGGGGACGGGATGCCAGAGCGACTTCTTGCCAGCGTTCTCTCGGTTCAAGGTGCCATCGCTTTAGCTTTTCTGATCTTTATTGTTCTTACATCTAATCCTTTTCTACGCGTTGGTGATCCACCATCTGATGGTCAAGGTTTAAACCCTATTCTTGCAGATCCGGGTCTCGCTATTCACCCGCCACTTTTGTATCTTGGTTACGTTGGTTTTTCCGTTGCCTTCTCTTTTGCGATTGGCGCTTTGATCCATGGAAGAATCGATGCGATCTGGGCGCGCTTTGTTCGGCCTTGGACATTAATCGCGTGGATCTTTCTCACTCTCGGCATCGCGATGGGGTCCTATTGGGCCTATTATGAATTGGGTTGGGGCGGCTGGTGGTTTTGGGATCCGGTCGAGAACGCATCTTTGATGCCTTGGCTCATGGGCACTGCTCTTTTGCATTCAACCATTGTGATGGAAAAGCGTGATGCGCTTAAAGTTTGGACAATCTTACTTTCAATTTTGACTTTCTCTTTGTCACTCCTTGGTACGTTTTTGGTGCGCTCTGGAGTCATCACGTCTGTTCATTCTTTCGCAAGCGATCCGGGTCGCGGTCTTTTTATCTTAGGTATTCTGGTTGTCTTTATCGGCGGCGGTCTCCTAATGTTCGCGTTGCGTGCTTCATCGCTCAGGCAGGGCGGGTTGTTTGCGCCTGTGTCCCGTGAAGGTGCGTTGGTTCTCAACAATCTTTTTCTTGCAGCCTCGACAGTGGCGGTACTTGTAGGAACACTTTACCCACTTGTGCTCGAAACATTTTCGGGTGCGAAAATTTCTGTTGGTGCGCCTTATTTCAATCTTACCGCCGTCCCTTTGTTTATCATTCTTTTGGTCCTTGTTCCCTTTGGCCAGTCACTGGCGTGGAAGCGCGGTGATCTTCTTGGTGTCATGCAAAAACTTCTATTTGCATTCGGAATGTCTGTTCTTGCGGTTATGATTATTTTTGCCTTCACGATAGGCGGACCTATTATGGCTCCTGTCGGGATTGGATTGGGTCTGTGGATGATCCTCGGCTCGGCAACAGACATTTTTACTCGGATATGGCCGCTTCGCTTCGATATAGGAGTTATCGTTGCTCGCGCTTGGGGATTGCCCCGCTCTGCATGGGGAGCCGCACTGGCGCATGCGGGACTCGGAATATCCGTTATCGGCATTGCTGCCACCGCATGGGGTGTTGAGCATATTTCAATTACAAAAGCGGGTGAGAAGATTCTTGTTGGGCCTTACACAGTTGCACTGGAAGCAAGTTTTAAAAGGTCTGGACAAGGTTATCGGGAAGAGGGTGCTCGGTTCCTGATCACACGCGATAATCAATCTCTTGGTGCGCTCGAAACGTCAAAGCGCGTTCATGCCGGACGAGAGATGCCAACAACTGAAGCCGGGATCGAGACTTTTGGTCTCGGCCAACTTTATGCGAGCTTGAATGAAATTCTTCCCGACGGCCGCGTCAGCGTTCATCTCTATTGGAAGCCGTTGGTCACTTTGATCTGGGGCGGTTCACTCGTCATGGCACTTGGTGGTGCCTTGTCGCTTTCTGATCGACGCGTTCGAATTACGGCAGCAGAGCGCGTATCACGCACAACAGGCAAGAGTCGTGGAGCGCCGGCATGATGCGGCGTTTTCTTTTACTTTTTGCCCTTATTGTTTTTAACGCGACAGCCTATGCGGTCGAGCCTGATGAGATACTAAAGGATCCTGCGTTAGAAGTACGCGCACGTTCTATCTCAGCAGAACTTCGTTGCCTCGTTTGTCAAAATCAATCCATTGACGATTCTGATGCGCCTCTCGCGCGTGATTTGCGATTGCTGGTCCGTGATCGATTGAAGGCAGGAGAAAGTGATAATCAAATTCGACAATATCTCGTCGAACGCTATGGCGAATTCATTTTGCTGAAACCGAGATTTGCGACAGATACAATTATTCTCTGGGGCGCGCCGTTCTTTGCTCTTTTAATTAGCGGCTTTTTTGTCTGGCGTGCGGCGCAACGCCGCGGTGCTCTTTCCCGATCGGATGTTCCTTTGACGGATGACGAGAAAGCGCAACTTGACCGGATTCTTGCGAACAGAAGTCAGAATCGTTGAAATCTTAACAATTTTTCGTGCTCGAGTGATGTCGCTGTAAGGTGTCTCCTGCCATTTATCATTTCCCTAGTCCGGTAAAATTCTCCGAGATCCGGTTTTGAAAAATGGAGTGAGTGAAATGAATAATACTCTTCTTAATATTTCAAAAAAGCGCCCCGCTCTTCGCGCGCGCCTTTTCGCAAGCGCAGCTATTCTAGTTGGCCTCGGTGTCGCTGTTCCCTTTATTCCCGAATTAAAGCCAATGCCGGCCTATGCCGACACACAGAATATGGCACAAGCGATGCCTTCTTTTGCCGATATTGTTGAACGCGTTCGGCCGGCTGTTGTCTCCGTAAAGGTGAAAGTGGAAGCGACGGCAGATGCGAATGACGAAGAGGGATCCATGATGATCCTAGGTCTACCGCCTGGACATCCGCTTGAAAAATTTTTCAAACAATTTCGTGACGGGCGTGGTGGACATAAACATTGTCCGAAGCAATTCGGAATGTCACAAGGTTCCGGCTTTTTCATTTCAGCGGATGGTTATTTAGTCACCAATAATCACGTCGTCGAAAATGCCGTCACTGTGACGCTGACAACCGATGATGGCAAAACAATTGATGCTAAGATTATCGGTCGTGATCCGAAAACCGATCTGGCTTTATTGAAAACAGAATAAAGCGGAAATTTCACCTTTATTCCGCTAGCGAACGCAGCGCCGCGCGTTGGTGATTGGGTTGTGGCCGTCGGCAATCCTTTTGGTCGCCGTGGAACTGTGACGGCGGGCATCGTATCCGCGCGTGGTCGCGATATTGGTTCAGGCCCCTATGACGACTATATCCAAATTGATGCGCCAGTGAATCGCGGTAATTCCGGTGGGCCAACCTTTAATCTCAAAGCTGAAGTTGTTGGGGTGAACACGGCGATTTATTCACCGTCGGGCGGCAGTGTCGGCATTGCCTTCGCAATTCCTTCAGAGACGGTAGCAAATATTATTGGATCTCTCAAAGAGAGCGGTGCGGTTGTGCGTGGATATCTCGGCGTCCAAATTCAGCCTGTCACGCCTGAGCTTGCTGATAGCCTCGGCTTGAAAGAAACTAAGGGCGCTTTGATTGCTGAAACACAGCCGGGAAAGCCTGCGGCCGATGCCGGACTTAAACCAGGTGACACAATCATTGCTGTCAATGGTGAAGCTATGGCGAACCCACGCTATGTGACACGCCATGTGTCACAAATCAAACCGGGCGATAGCACTAAGATCACCTTTTTGCGTCAAGGCAAGGAACAAGTCGCGACGAAAAAATTAGCAGCTTTGCCTGAAGCAAAAACGCTGGCCGCAGATCCTGCATTGACTAAAGCATCGCCCGCTTTTGGCCTCGCTCTGGCGCCGGCAAAAGAGGGAAGCGGCGTGATTGTGACGAATGTTGATCCCAACGGTATTGGCGCGGAAAAGGGAATCAATAAAGGCGACATCATTCTAGAGGTCGCCGGCAAGAGCGTGATGAAGCCTTCTGACGTTCGTGCCGCGATTGATGAAGCGAAAAAGGACGGCCGCAAGGCCGTGGTTCTCCGTGTCAAAGGTGAAGACGGCATGCGCTTCGTCGCTCTGGCTTTCCCGAAAGGCTGACTGTGTTTAAGCGGGACGCGTATTCAAAGTCCTCTGAGGTGCGGTCCCCATATTGAGCGGCAGGTCCGGTGGCCCCCGGATCTGACTTTTTTCTTGACCCTCGCCGGAAAAGCAGACCAAGTGTTGCGTATTATAAAGCTTTTGCTAATTGAAGACGATGCCTCTGCCGCTGCCTATCTCGTTAAAGCCTTTCGGGAATTAGGCCACTCGATCGACCACGCGCCGGACGGAATAAACGGCTACACGATGGCGACCGATGGTTGCTATGATGTCTTGATCGTTGATCGAATGATACCGCGCATGGACGGTCTCGCATTGATCCGCGTATTACGTGAACAATCGATTGAAACGCCTGTTCTCATTCTTTCGGCACTTGGGCAAGTTGATGATCGCGCGAAGGGTCTTAGGGCCGGCGCGGATGACTATCTTCCGAAGCCTTACGCATTTTCAGAACTTCTCGCGCGCGTTGAAATTCTCTCACGTCGTGCGCGGGTTACTCCAACCGAAGAAATAATTTTCCGTGTCGCCGATCTGGAACTTGATCGACTTTCGCACCGCGTCACGCGGGCTGGAGTTGAAATTGAACTACAACCGCGCGAATTCCGGTTACTTAAATATCTTATGCGACATTCAGGACAGGTGGTGACGCGGACCATGCTTCTCGAACAAGTGTGGGACTGTCATTTTGATCCGCAAACCAATGTCATCGATGTCCATGTCTCGAGATTAAGGTCGAAGATTGATAAGGGGCATGATCTTCAGCTAATTCATACTATACGTGGTGCGGGATATACGATCCGTGAAACGAATAGGTAGGCTTTTTCGTACAACAGCGTTTAAACTTGCCATCGGCATTTTGCTGATCTTCACGGTATTTGCCGTTACGATTCTTCTCTATGTCGGTTTTTGTGCGCAGAAACTGCTTGATGAGCAGGTTAGCATAACTTTAGGCGAAGAAATCAAAGGCCTTCTTGCACAATATAATTCGGGTGGTGTTGTTCGCCTTGTGCGTCTTATTGAAAGACATTCGCAGCAACCTGGATCATCGCTCTATCTTGTGACTTCGGCTGCAGGTGAAACACTTGCCGGCAATATAATGAGCTTGGAAAGTGACGGTCTCCTTAAAGCCGGTACTTATGAATTATTGTATCGCATCATTGAAGATGGTGAGCCAAGGCCTCATCGCGCTTTGGTCGAAACGGTCATTTTACCCGGTGGTTTTCGATTGATGGTTGGCCGAGATCTCGCCGAGACAGATCGGTTTCGATCAGTTATTTGGCGCACGGGTGGTTGGTCAATTCTTTTTGTTTTGGCGCTCGCCGTGGCGGGTGGTGTTTTTGTTGCGCGACGCGTAATGATCTGCATCGATCAAATGACAGAAACAACGCGTCTTATTATGGCAGGCGATTTTTCTGGGCGTCTCACTGTTGCTGGTACCGGAGATGAGCTTTATCGCCTCGCGCAAAGTCTGAATATGATTCTCGATCGCATTCAAGAATTGATGAAAGGGTTAAAGGAATTTTCGGACAATATTGCAAATGATTTAAAAACGCCTCTCATAAGATTACGTAATAGTGCGGAAGAAGCATTGCGTTCATCAAATTCGGTTGATGAATTGCGTTTAGCGCTCGACCATGTGATCGACGAGGCTGACGGACTGATCAAACTTTTCAATACGCTTTTGATGATCGCGCGGGCAGAAGCCGGCGGCGCCCTCGACAAAGGAGAGACGCTTGATATTGTCGCGACTGCTCACGATGTGGCCGAGCTTTATGAACCGCTTGCAGAAGAAGCGGGGCTCATCTTGCGTGTGCATGCTGAAAGACGCTGTGAAATCAAAGGATCTCGTGAATTGCTAAGTCAGGCGCTCGCCAATCTTATTGATAATGCAATAAAGTATTCTGTTGCGGGGGATAGTTTTTCCGAGAATAAAAAAGAAATTGTGGTTGGTGTTTAACAAAAAGCCAGCCGGCGTCGAGCTTTCAGTTGCTGATCGCGGTCCCTGTATAGCTGAAAAAGACCGTGGCCGCGTCCTTGATCGGTTTGTTTGCCTCGAGACTTCGCGTACAAGGCCGGGCTTGGGCCTTGGGCTTTCTCTTGCCGTTGCAATTGCGCGCCTTCATAATGGAACACTAACACTTGAAGATAATTTGCCGGGTCTACGTGTTGTGTTTTCATTGCCCAGACGGGAACGATGATGGGTTTGTCTTTAGTTGAGCAAATTAAGGCCGCGCCGAAGCCGGTTGACCGGAAATCTGCGCAAAATCACATTGAGCATTTGATAAATTCAAATAACGATTCGGAATCAAACCGTCTCGTAGATTTGAGCCATCAATATCCAAAATTCCATGAGTTAATTATCGCGATTGCTGGACACTCACCCTATCTTTGGCGGCTGATCCAACGAAACCCTAAACGTTTCTTACGGATTGTTGAAAACGATCCTGATATTTTATTTCTAGAACTTATCGCGTCCTGTGAACAAGCTACGTACACAAATGCCGGTGATGAAGCCGGAATCAAGTGGGCTTTACGGCAAATCAAACAAGAGGCCGCTCTGCTGATTGCGTTATGTGATCTCGGCGGTGTGTGGGATGTGATCCGCGTGACCGAAGCACTTTCTGATTTTGCGGATGCAAGCCTCAAAGCGGTGCTTTCATTTCTTCTTGCGGAAGAAGCGCTCTCAGGAAAAATCACGACATTTAATCGTGAACAACCGCAAGGTTTCGTGATTTTGGCGCTTGGAAAGCATGGAGCGCGTGAGCTTAATTATTCTTCTGATATTGATATTATCGCTCTTTATGATCCCGCAGCAGCCAATTTAGCTGAAGGTGTTGAGCCCAGTCCGTTTTTTGTCAAGATCGTTAAAGGCATTGTCCGCTTGATTGATGAGTCGACTGCAGACGGTTATGTGTTCCGTGTTGATTTAAGACTGCGACCTGATCCTAGCTCAACGCCCGTTGCAATTTCCGTCAATTCAGCCTTTGCCTATTATGAGAGTGTTGGGCAAAATTGGGAGCGTGCAGCCCTCATTAAAGCGCGACCCGTCGCTGGAGATCTAGCGATTGGTGCGGCGTTTCTTTCGGATTTATCGCCCTTTATTTGGCGGAAATATTTCGATTTTGCGGCGATTGCTGACATTCATGCGATGAAGCGCCAAATCCATGCGGTGCGGGGGCATGAAACTATTGCGGTTGCTGGCCATGACATCAAATTGGGTCGTGGCGGAATTCGTGAAATTGAATTTTTTGTCCAAACTCAACAACTTGTATTTGGTGGGCGGCGCACGGCGCTTCGCGGTCGTCGTACCCTCGATATACTTGGCGTTTTGGCCCATGAGAAATGGATCTCGGAGAAGGCGCGGGATGATCTAAACGAGTCCTATAAATTTTTGAGGCGTATTGAACACCGTCTGCAGATGATCAATGACGAGCAAATACAAAGATTGCCAAGTGATGCTGATGCATTGAAACGCTTCGCTCTCTTTTGCGGATATTCAGGTGAGGCCGCTTTTTCAAAAGCCTTAATTGCACAAGCAAAGAAGGTTGAGAGCCATTACGCGCAATTATTTGAAGAGGGTGCTGATCTTGCGGTGCGTGAAGGTAGTCTTGTGTTCACGGGTACAACAGATGACCCAGAAACAATCGAAACGCTCCGCCGTATGGGTTTTACGGCACCTGAAACAGCAACTGAAACGGTTCGCGGCTGGCATTTTGGAAGACGCTCTGCAGTAACGAGTGCGCGCGCACGTGAAGTGTTAACAGAACTTATTCCGGCTTTGCTTGCCGCCTTTGGAAAAACTGCTGACCCAGACGCAGCGCTTGCAGGGTTTGATCGCGTATTGGGCGGAATGTCTGCCGCTGTTGAACTCTTCTCCATCTTGCGCGAACACCGTCCCATCCTTACGCTATTCTCCGATATTCTCGGTTCGGCGCCGCGCCTTGCCGATATTGTTGCTATCAGGCCACATCTTCTCGATGCGATTATCGATCCGGCTTTTATTGAACCTTTTCCCGAATTGCCGCTTCTCATTGAACGTATGAAAGCCTCGATTGGCGAAAGTGATCTTGCGGAGGATTTTCTCGATCGTCTTCGTGAGACGGGGCAGCATGAAATGTTTTTGGTGAGCGTGCGCATGTTGTCGGGCGTATTATCACCGGAACAGGCTGGTGGTGCATTTGCTGCGATCGCTGAAGGTCTTATTCGCATAACGATTGATGATGTACATCGCCGATTTAGTCGGGAGCATGGATTTGTGAAAAGTGGCCGCCTGGCTGTTCTCGGCATGGGTCGTTTGGGGTCGCGTGAAATGACAGCAACCTCGGATCTCGATCTCGTTGTTCTTTATGATTTTGATCCAGAATGTGTCGAGAGCGATGGACCACGCCCCTTGGATCCGACTGTTTATTTTGGTCGATTGACCCAAAGATTGATTAGCGCATTAACGGTACCAACGCGAAGGGGAACGCTTTATGCAGTCGATATGCGACTTCGCCCTTCCGGAAATAAGGGGCCAGCAGCCACGCAATATCGGGGTTTCCTTGATTATCATTTCGGGAGTGAAGCGGATCTCTGGGAACATTTGGCACTTGTTCGGGCGCGCCCGGTCGCCGGCGATACGTCCTTTATGAGTGAGGTGAGCGAGGTTTTACGGAAAATTCTCACAAAGCCGCGCGAAGTTAACGCTATTCGTAAAGGTACACGCGAAATGCGTGAACTTCTTGCGAGCGAAAAAGGCAATAGCGATCCGTGGGATTTCAAACATGTCGCCGGTGGCTTAATAGATATTGAATTTATCGCGCAAGCCCTTGTGCTCGAAGAGGGCACAGCTCATCCAAATTGGATCGCTTCGGAAACCACAACGATTCTCTTGAACGCCAAACGACTTGGCTTGATGCCAGAAAAAGACATAACACCTTTGATTGAAGCTTATTCGTTGATGCGTGACATGATGCAATGGCTTCGTGCCATGGTCAGCGGCGATTTCAATCCTAGCAAAGCAGATCGAGCCTTATTGAAAAGATTGGCCATCCTCACTGGGTTGCCCGATTTCAAAATGCTTGAGCTACATTTTTCTGAGTTGCGCGCAAAGGTTGGGGATGTTGTCAAAAAAAGACTTGCTAAGTCTTGACGATCAGCGATTCGTTTGTTTCCCTTACGCGGCTTCTTCGAGTGGGGGCCCCGCGCGAATAGGAAATCGAACAAGCACCGTGGTTCCCGATCCTTCCGTTGAGCGTATTGTCAAGGCGCCACCATGCAATTCAGCGAAAGAGCGAGCGATGGCAAGACCCAATCCAGCGCCTTCGGTCGGTTGGCGCGCATCAAGATCAACCCATTCAAAGGGCCGCCCCAATTTCGATAGCGCGTCTTTAGGGATTCCAATCCCGGTATCTTCAACATAAAGATTGATTGCGCCAGACACTTCACGCGTTGATACCGAAATACGACCGCCTTCTGGGGTAAATTTGACTGCGTTTGAAAGTAGATGCGACAGAATTCGGGAAATTGCCCGGCGATCAGCAAGAAGAGGGCTGTGATCCGAAAAATTGGCGTGAAGTTTCAAGCCTTTTTCTTCTGCGGCCCCTCGCATCGCTTCAACACTTTCCCTAGCGGCATCACTTAAAACCATAAGCTTTTTATCGATGCGAATTTTTCCAGCCTCGAGTTCGGCCATATCGAGAATATCGGCGATGATTGTCAAAAGAGATTGGCCACTGCGTGTGATATCGTGGCAGTAATCTTTGTATTTCGGATGACCAAGCGTGCCATAAAGCTCGGTTTCCATGATTTCAGAGAAGCCGAGAATGGCATTGAGCGGCGTGCGCAATTCATGGCTCATCTTGGCTAAGAATTCGCTTTTCGCGCGGTTGGCCGTTTCAGCTTCCGCTTTTTGTTCGAGATAGCGCTCAGCCAATTGCGTTAATTGCTCGGTTTGCGTTTCAAGAGCGATACGAGAACGACGCAGATCAGAGATTGTAGCGGTAAGCTTGCGCTCAGATTCAAGAAAACGCTGTTCTTCTGTTTTTAGCGCCGTGATGTCGGTGCCAACAGATACAAAACCACCATCTTTTGTTCGGCGTTCATTCACCTGCAGCCAACGTCCATCCGCGATCATCACTTCGTAGGATTGTGCCGGTGCCATTACAGTTTCGTCGATCGAAGTTTCGGTTACCGGATAGGCATGATGTAACCAGGGTTGAAGTCTTTCATAGGATGTTCCGCGCTGAACGAGATGAAGCGGAAGTCCATGGATGTCCCGAAATTTCGAATTGCAGAGCACAAGATTTTTATCGGCGTCCCACAAAACGAAGGCTTCGCTGAGACTTTCGATCGCGTCACGCAAACGTAGATCAGCGGTTGCCGACTCGGCAGCAACCCGGCGTTGCTCGCTGATATCAACGGCAATTCCAATCAAATGCTGATCGCGGCCTTTACCATCATGAACGAGTTCAGCGCGGGTACGAATCCACACCCACTCACCATTTGCAGCACGAATTCTGAAGGCTTGATCAACCGTATCCATGCGATCCGCCGCAAGCCGATCAGCAAGCTCAAAAAGATCGCTATCATCGGGGTGAACCAGCGCATTCACTTCGCCAAATGACATGAATTCCGCGTGGCGTTTATAGCCCAGAATATCATACATGGAATCGGACCAGAAAATTGTGCCTCTGGCGATGTCCCAATCCCACAGGCCGCAACGACCGCGGTTTAGCGCAAGATCCAAGCGATCTTTCACATTAGCGAGAATGGCGTCTGATTGGCGAGCGCGCCAAGCCTGACCATACCATGCAACCAAAAGCATAAGAATAAGTGTGATGGCGCCACCTAAAATTGCGGCCTCTTGAATTAAATTATGAGACCAGTCTGCAAGCGCAATGTCGAGCGGAGCGATCATAATGACTTCGCCATAGGACGAATTCAATCGCGCGGTGGCAACAATCGCTTCGCGTTGATCAGATAAGATCATGCGTGAAAGTGCGCGACCACGGGAGTCTTGATTAGCGACGGGTGCGAGGGGAATAAGCGACAGCGAAAGATCTGCAGGCAATGTACCGCGGATCAAACCTGACTCGTCACTCAACGCAATATAATGATTTGCCTTGCGATTGTGAGCCGCAGAAACCTGCATGAGCAGGGCTTGCCAATTGGGCGAGGCCGTATCGGCCTTCTCAGTTTGTAGATTTGAAATTTCCGCCCGCAGCAATGTAACCGAAAGATCAAGTTCATCGGCGATCTGATTGATCGCTTCAGCACGTGACGTGATGACATGATGATAAATTGCAAATCCTAATGCGGACAAACAAATGACGATGAAGAACGGGATCAGACGTCTCAACAACGGCTCAAGCATCAGCGCGCGATCATAGGTCGGACTAACAAGCGACCGAGCAAGTCCCTGAATTGTGCCCGCACGAAACCGTGCGCTGGCCACGTTATTGCGCGCCATCGTTAAACCCTTCGGCTTCCGACCCGTAATCTTCGGCGCTTGCTGCCCCCAGCCGCCCGAATCACGTGCATCTGAATCGTGACGCGGTGATTTGTCCAGACCTTAACAAAGTATTGATAGAAATTTTTTTATGGCACAACGCCCGGTCGTGCCAAGTCTTTGAAACTGAATCTTTTTATGACTCTTAGGCAAGAGACCGGGTGACGATGTCGGCAACGTCAGTCGATAAATTTTCTTGAGCCGCTATATGTTCGAGCGCTTTTTTGGCGAAAGCGCGTCTTTTTGATTCGAGTGAACGCCAAGATTTGAAAGCGTCGAGGATGCGCGCGGCCACCTGAGGATTGGATCGATCCGTCTCAATGACAATGTCAGCTACAAATTGATGGCCAGCACCATCGGCGCGATGGAATTGTGAAGGGTTGGCCATAGCAAATGACCCGACGAGCGCTCTTAAGCGATTTGGGTTTGATTTTAAAAAGCCCTTATGGCTCATTAATTTCTTAACGCGATCCAATGTTTCACGTTCAGGAATGGACGCTTGCAGCGAGAACCATTTATCAAGGATCAGCGGATCAGACTCAAACCGGCGTCCGAAATTCTCAAGAGCCGCTTCGCGCGCTGCCCCGCGATGTTGCGCGATAACAGACAAAGCACCAAAGCGATCCGTCATATTGTCGGCATTATGACACAGCCGTTCCGCGATGGGCAAGCCAATATCAGGTCGGCCACAAGACAGGAGATCTAGCGCAATCAATTGCAAGGCACGCCGTCCGGCGCTTTTTGCATCAGGAGAATAGCTCTCTCTCGTTGAGAAAGAGGCGATTAAGGTTTCCAAGTCGCTCGAAAGAGCTTCGCCGATTGATTTACGCAGCCCTAAGCGCGCATCACGAATGGTATCAGGATCTATGTCGTTGCCGATCTCGCGAGCGATATCCGACTCAGAAGGTATTGCGAGAATTTGTGCAATGAATGCGTGATCATGTCCCCGCAGAACGCTCCGCAAGGCTTCCGCGAAAGACGGATGAGGCATAAAACTCTTTCCGCTTCGTAGATTTTCAACGCCTGTTTTTAAGATTATCGTCGTAATATTTTGCGCAGCTTGCCAACGATTAAATAAATCGCTGTCATGAGCCAGACGGACAAGATTTTCGCTCTCATTTGTATTATGATGCACAACAACGGGAGCAGAGAAAGCACGGAACGCCGACAAGATTGGCTTTACCTTTAGTCCTTCAAAGACAAGATGCCCCTCGTGATCCTTTAAAACATAGACATCATGAGAGAGGTCGCCTACTCGTGGGGAGAGCTTAAGGTCTTGTCCCTCCCGATCAAGAAACCCGAGAGCAATTGGAATTATAACAGGTTCTTTCGTGGGCTGTCCCGGGGTTGGTGCGATGGATTGGGAAAACTTTATGATCCATTGACCCGTTTCCTCTTCGAATGTCTCATGAATTGTTATATGAGGCGTGCCGGCCTGTTGATACCATTTTGAAAAATGAGCAAGCGATTGCCCGCTTGCCTCTTCAAAACAAGCAATGAAATCTTCAACCGTTGCCGCCATCCCGTCGCAACGAGAAAGATAAAGATCCATACCTTTCTTGAAGAGTTCGGAACCGATCAGACATTTCAGCATTCTGATCAG
>Ga0194122_10002600_pt1 | contig 19458 bp, 16 predicted proteins | sample TA2MahCa10mmetaG_FD_155487 | JGI IMG/M metagenome (GOLD analysis project Ga0194122, IMG submission 155487) | Freshwater microbial communities from Lake Tanganyika, Tanzania - TA2015021 Mahale Deep Cast 10m | ecosystem: Environmental > Aquatic > Freshwater > Lake | place: Tanzania: Lake... | reverse complement strand
AGCAGGGCATAAGCCGTTGCGAGGCCGAGCCCCCACGCGTTCACCCGGCGCCGCTTCGCCATGGATTTGCGTCCCCGAAGGAAGGCGGCCCACACGACGGCGACAAGCATCGGCAGCGTGAACAGCAGGTCGATGATGAAGAGATGATTGAATCCGGCGCGATGATCGGAAAACGGCCAGAGCACCGAGGTGCCGTAGACGGTGAAGCAGTCGATAGCACGTGGGTGCTCCAGACGAGGAAGACAAACCAGCCGGCGCGCGCGCGGCTGATGCGGTCGCGCTTCCATCGCGATGCCAGCCATGGTGCCAGCAGCAAGGAGGCGAGCGTCATCACCAACAGCGAGTGACTCGGTCCGCGGTGCCACCACAGGTTGCCCGCGTGGTCGAGCAGTGGCGAGAGGATCACATCCAGATCGGGCAGCGTGCCGAATGCCGCGCCCCAGGCGAGCGCGCGGTTGCCGAGGCGCTTGCCGAGCACGAGTTCGCCGACGGCCGCGCCGAGCGTCGCTTGCGTCAGGGAGTCCACGCCCGCAAGCATGCCCCATCCCGGCTTGCTGCGAAAGAAAATCGCGCGGCGCGTGCGTCAGAGGTCTTCGTTCCGGTGCCTGCCGTGGATTTCCCGGTCGCCCGGGCAAACGATGCAGCCGTGCAGTTCGGCATCACCGGCGATCCTCGCGCCCGGCCAGACGACTGAGTCGCGCAGCACCGCGCCGGAGCGGACCACCGCGCGTGGGCCGACCACCGAGCCTTCGACGGACGCGCCCGGCTCGATGATTGCCTCGGGATGGATCGCCGGGCCGAGGCCGGAAAGCCGATGCGCGGCGAGGTACGAGGCGCGGTCGCCGAGATCGAGCCAATGACCGTCGTCGATCACACAAGCACCGAGATGTCCCTGTCGTGCGAGATCGAGGAACGCGGGAATCACGGACGTTTTCACGCCGGCGGGAATCGCATCGAGAAACTCCGGATCCGCGCACCAGATGCCGGTGAAGACATGCGTGCCGTCGGCGCGTCCGAGACTGCCGCGGATGTCGATCACCCGTTCTTGTGCGGCGTCCAGCGCGATGTGGGTCGCGGTGCAGGGAGGCATGCTTGGGGCGTCCGCGCCGCGCACGGCGAGTGTCACCGGCAGTCCCGACGCCTGATGCGCGGCGACGAGCCGATCGAGCGGCAGCGTGGAGAAGATGTCGCCGTTGTGCACGAGCAACGGTTCGCCCGCGATCCAGTCGGCGATGTTTTTCAGTCCGCCTCCGGTCTCCAGCAGCACCGGTTCGTGAACCAGGGTGATGTCCGCGCCGTTGCCATAATCGCGCCCAAATCCCTCCCACGCCCCGGGCAAGTGGTGGGTGTTGATCGCGATGCGCGCGATGCCCGCGCGGGCGCAGGCCTCGACGGTCCATGCGGCGAGCGGCCGGTGGAAGAGCGGCACCAGCGGCTTGGGCAAGTGGTCGGTGAGCGGCCGCAGCCGCGTGCCGAGCCCCGCGCCGAGGATAAACGCCTGTTTCACCTCAGCCGTTGAGTTTGGTCAGCGGCTTCGGCAGGAACACGCCGTTCTTGCGGATCAGCTTGCCGTCGAAGCGGATTTCGCCGCCGCCGTGGTCCTTGCGCTGGATGCTCACCATGTCCCAGTGAACCTGCGAGCGGTTGCCGTTGTCGGCCTCCTCGTAGGCCTGACCCGGCGTGAAGTGGAACGAGCCGGCGATTTTCTCGTCGAACAGGATGTCGCGCATCGGCTCGCGGATCACCGGATTGAAGCCGAGCGCGAACTCGCCGATGTAGCGCGCCCCGTCGTCGGAATCGAGGATGCGGTTGAGTTCACGTGTCTTGGCACCGGCGTCGGCCTTGACGATCCTTCCTTTGGAAAATTCGAGACGCACCGCGTCGAACGGAATCCCTTGGTAAATGGTGGGCGTGTTGTGGGTGATCACCCCCTCGACCGACTGGCGCACCGGCGCGGTGAACACCTCGCCGTCCGGAATGTTGCGCAGCCCGCCGCACACCACCGCCGGGATGTTCTTGATGGAAAACCGCAGGTCGGTCCCGGGGCCGGTGATCCGCACCTGGTCGGTGCGGTCCATCAGTTTCTTGAGCGCGGTCATCGCCGGCACCATCGCCTTGTAATCAAGCAGGCAGACCTTGAAGTAGAAATCCTCGAAGGCGCCGGTGCTCATGCCGGCTTGTTGCGCCATCGCCGGCGTGGGCCAGCGCAGCACGCACCACTTCGTCTTCTTCACGCGATGGTCGAGCACCGGCCGCAGATGGCGCATCGCGAGCTTCATCTTCTCCGCCGCCACGTCCGACGTCTCGGCGATGTTGTGGCTGCCACGGATGGCGATGTAAGCGTCCATGTCCTTCATTTCGGCCATCAGGTGACGCGCCATCGCGCCGTACTGCGCATCGGTCGCGCCGCCGAGCAGCTCGCGGGTCACGCGGCTGTGGTGCAGGCGCACGAACGGAACGCCGCCACGGGCGCGGGCTTCGCGGATCAGCGCGAGGCCGATCGCATCCGGTACGTCGTGCAAGTCGATGAGGATCTTCTCGCCCTTGCCGAGGGCGGTCGAGTAGCGGATGAGCTGGCGCGCGAGCAGGTCGATGCGGGGATCGTGCATGGCTTAAATGCTAGGAATTTGCTTTTTTACCTGGGGCGGAGAATACACTGAATGAATGAATGAATGAATCAACCCCCTTTTCTCCGCCCCTCCGGTCCGGCCACCGGCTCTTTCAACGGCCTTCACCCCAAAAGCAAATTCCTGCTATGAGGTTGGTCAAGTCCGGGTGTGATTTTGTTTCTGCGTTTGGTTTCTTCTAGTTCGGTTTGTGGGTTCGGGATGAATGGTGATACCGGCGGTTTTTCACGGATGTCTTTCCTTCCTGGGTGGCTTCGCCGGGGTTCCGGCGAACCAGTCTGCTATCCGCGCGTTTGCTTGATCGCAAAGCGCCAGGTGACTGATTCGGGTCGGGGAAGGGAAAAGCGGTCTCATCTAGCAGTCGGACGTGGTTGACATGTTCATGGAATTTCTCAGACGCGCGACATTCGCTATCGGCGGTGGCCGGTCGGAAAATGTTAGTGACTCATGGTTGGTAAGGAATGGATGTGGGGTTGGGATGGATCCGCGTCATGCGGCATCAGGCAGGTAAACGAGGCCGAGGTTCTCCGCGGTGGTTTGGCCGGTGAACACGCGCCAGAGGTCCACGGCGAGTTGCCGCGCGATGGCGACCACCGCCTTCTTGCGGGCCGCACCGCCGCGCACCGGATCGTTGAGCACCGGCAGCCACTTCTGCAATCCGTGGTAGCCCGGTTGCCAGCGTGTCATGCGCCAGACCATTTCCACCAGCATCGCGCGCACCCTCGGGTTGCCGCTCTTGCTGACACTCCCGGATCTTCGTTTCCCGCCGCTGCTATGCTCGCGCGGGTACAGTCCGGTGTAACTCGATACCTGCCTGCGGTTGGTGAAGCGCGACCAGTCGCCGACCTCACGGTGCAAAACTTCGAAGGTCAACGGCCCGACACCTTTGGGAATCTTCTGGTCCGCCGCCGCCGCCTCGATCTGTGAGGTGAGCTTCGCTGACTCGGCTTCCAATGGCGCGATGAGACGGCTGAAAACCTCCAGGCGCTCGATCACCCACTCCGGCGCCTCGCTGCGGATTTTGCTCCAGGTTTTGCCCTGCCACCACTTGCCGCTCACATGGATGCCGTGCATGGCCAGCAGGCTGCGGCCCATCGCCTGCAGCCGCTGCCGCTGCCGCTCGCGCACCAGTTGCTGGCGCTGGCGGCTGATGGCCCGCTCGCGTTCCTCCTCCGCAGTGGGCACCCGCACCACGCTGAACGCCTTGCGGTTGCCGCGCACGTAGCGGTCGAGCCGCTGGCAGAGCGCCTGGGCGTCGATCCGGTCGTTCTTCACTCCCTTGCCGCGCTCGTCCCAGTCCTGCGGCTGCACGACGTAATTGGTCACCCCCAAGGCGGTGAGTCGGTGGTGCAGGTGGTAGCCGAAGGCCCCCGCCTCGTAACAGGTGTGGACTTCGCGGGCCATTCGCTTCTGCCTGGCCACGAAGTGCAGCAGGCCCTCAAGGTCCATCTTCTGCACCGGTTGCGGGGTTGCTCCGTCGAGTTGCCGGGCGACGTAATACCACTTCGCGTGGGCGTCGATTCCGAGCTTGATCGATTCGTAGGATTCGGTATTTTTGATTTTGTAATGCTTTATCACGATTATCAGGTTGGCAGTTTCCACCCCCGCCTGACAACCCCATGTCATCTAGCATTCAAAGTGCCTGCCATCTATCCGGGTTCACCCCAGGCCTTGGATTTCAACCCCCTTTTCCCCTTCCCAGATCGGCTCCCCAGTGTATTCTCCGCCCTAGGTGAAAAAGCAAATTCCTAGCATTATTTCCCTTTTCCCATGGATTCGCCGCCTCGCCTTCCTGTGCGCTGCAGCGTGTCTTCTGTTTACATCGGGCACTGACGCGCGGGCGCCCACGATCTCCGAGCCCGGCGTGATCATCCTGCTCAACGGCGGGAATGCCTCGGTCACATGGAACGCCACCGCCAGCGGGCGGGCGGATTTGGAACACAGTGCGGACCTCTCGAGTTGGTCGGTAATTTCCTCGAACAACACCGCCGGCTCGTTCCTCCACGCGGTTGGCAACGCGACAAAGGGTTTTTACCGTTTGCGGATCCAGAGCGGCCCGCCGGGGCTGGTCGCCTACTATCCTTTTTCGGGAAATGCCAATGACTCCAGTGGAAACAACCGCCACGGCACGGTGGAGAATGCGGTTCTGACTCCGGACCGTTTCGGGGTTTCCAACACGGCCTACGCTTTCCTGGGCAACAGCCGCATTGTGGTCCCGGGGCCTTGGCCGGGCGGTGCCAGCGACCGCACTGTCGTGTTGTGGTTCAAAACCGACAATCAAAGCCAAAATAGCAACCTTTTGAGCATGGGGGCTAATGCCATGGACCAGCGTTTTTCCCTGCTCCTCGGCTACGGCGGTTCCGGCGATTTCGGATTCGTCGGTCAATCGAATGATTTGCGATGGGACATTGGTCCGGTGAGCGACAACCAATGGCGACAGTTGGCCCTGGCATTTAGCGGTGTGGCAGGTTCGGGCTCCATGGCGGTTTATCTCGATGGGGTTTCCGCAGGATCCCAAAATTTGGGGTGGGGTATCTATCCCCTCTTGACCGATGGAACCCGCGAGTTGGTGATCGGCTCGAATGTTTTGTCCCGAAACGATGAATTTTTCATCGGCGGGATCGACGATGTTCGCATTTACGACCGTGCGCTCGAGGCGGCGGAGATCGCGCAGATTTATCAGCAAGAGGTTCCCCCGCGGGCATTGATCTCGCTCTCGGGAAATTTGAGTTTCGGGGATGTGCTTGAGGGAACCAGCGCCAATCGCACGCTCTCGATTGCGAATACCGGCACCGCGGCCCTGGTCGTCAGCGGCGTCTCCTACCCCTCCGGCTTCAGTGGAAACTGGAGTGGCACGGTCGCTCCGGGTGCCACTCAAAATGTCACGGTGACCTTCGCGCCCACAGCGGCCCAGTCCTACAGTGGCAGCCTGAGTGTCGCTTCGAATGCCTCGGGTGGGATTTCCACGCTGGCGCTGAGTGGCACCGGGGTCCCTGCGGCTCCCACCATCACCAGCGCTGCCAGCGCGAACGGCTCGGCGGGCAGTGCGTTCAGCTACCAGATCACCGCCAGCGGCAGCCCGACCTCCTTCGGGGCCTCGGGCCTGCCTTCCGGGCTTTCGGTGAACTCCACCACCGGCCTCATCAGCGGCACGCCGGCGGCGGTTGGAAATTTCACCGTCACCCTTTCCGCCACGAACTCCGGCGGCACTGGCAATGCTTCGTTGGCGCTCTCGGTTTCCCAACCGCCGGCGGGCATGATTTCCATCCAAGGCGGCACATTGCCGGCGGGGTCCGAGTTGGCGGGAACACCGGTTGCGGAGTTCCAGATCGGCCGATACGAGGTGACCCTGGCCGAGTGGCAGGAGGTGAGGGACTTTGCGGTGAATAGCGGTTACACCGACCTCGTTGGCACTGGCCTCGGTTCGGCGGGAAACCATCCCGTCCACACGGTGAACTGGTATCAGATCCTGAAATGGTGCAACGCGCGGAGCGAGCGCGAGGGGTTTGCACCGGTTTATTCGGTCAACGGAACCACCTATCGGACCGGCAACGAGGTGCCTGCCGTGAGTTCCACGGCCAACGGCTACCGTTTGCCCACGGAAGCCCAATGGGAGTGGGCCGCGAGAGGCGGCGCCTCAAGCCAGAACACGACCTATAGCGGCAGCAACTCGCTGGAGGCGGTCGGTTGGTATGATGCGAACTCCCTGGGGGCATCGGCAAATGTGGACGGGTTTGGCCGCGGCACTTGGCCGGTTGGTTTGAAAGCCCCCAATGAACTCGGAATTTATGATATGAGCGGCAACATTCTCGAAATGTGCTGGGATTTGGTGCCGTCCGAGTCGCCGAACCGCCGTGCGCGCGGCGGCATGTTCTCCGCGCCGGCCCTGTTTTGCACCGTCGCTTACAGGGAGTGGCTGCATATCGCGCCCCAAGTCGGAAACTACAACTTCGGCTTCCGCGTCGCCCGCTTCACCGCCGCCGAGTCGGTTCCCGTGATCACCAGCGCCCCGCGCGCGATCGGCACCATGGGGCAATCCTTCCAATACCAAATCACAGCCAACCAAAGCACCACGCCATCCTTCGGTGCCAACGCCACCACCTATTCGGCCAGCGGCCTTCCGCCGAATTTCACAATCAACTCGACCACCGGCCTGATCACCGGAACCCCTATTGGAATCGGACTCCACAACGCCACCGTCTCGGTCACCACGCCCTACGGCACCGGCTCCTCGAACTTCACGATCTCGCTGGCCGGGCCGCTGATCGATGTCCCCGGTGGAACGCTCACGACGGGTTTTGCCAACGGCACGACGGTGGCCGCATTCCAAATCGGGAAATTCGAAGTGACCTGGGCCGAGTGGCAGGAAGTGAAGTCCTGGGCCAAGGCCAACGGCTACACCGATCTGGCCGACATCCATGAAAATGTCGCCGAACCCTTTGACAAAAACCGGGCGGACACTTTTCCAGTCGAGTTTGTGACTTGGTATGATGTCATCAAGTGGTGCAACGCGCGGAGCGAGCGGGACGGATTCACGCCGGTCTATCAAGTGGGCGGCGTCCCCTACCGCACCGGCGAGAGCGTTCCCACCGTGAACTCCTTGGCAAACGGCTACCGCCTCCCCACCGAGGTCGAGTGGGAGTGGGCCGCGCGCGGCGGCTTGTCGAGCCAGGGCTTCACCTACAGCGGCGGAAACGATGCGAACTCCGTGGCCTGGGCGGCTGCCCTCGCGTCAAGAACCGTGGGCACTTTGAATGCAAACGAACTTGGCATCCACGACATGAGTGGAAATGTCTGGGAATGGTGCTGGGACGCATCCAGTTCCTCGCGCCGGAGGCGCGGCGGCAGTTTTAACGGCGTCGTCACCCAAAGCACGATCGCAACGCGAAGCACAAGATTGCCGAACTCCCCCTCATCATCCACAGGCTTTCGCCTCGCCCGCAATCTGCCGGCCGCGGTCGAAAAAATGCCCTATGTCCGGGGAGGCACGCTCGTGGCCGCCAATTCGCTCAACGGCACGGCGATCCCCGCCCTGCGGGTCGGCAAATACGAAGTCACCGGCGCCGAATGGACAGCAGGAAGAACCTGGGCGCTGGCCAATGGCTACACGAACCTCGCATCCGGAGCCTCCAGCGGCAACGACCATCCCGTTCGCCAAGTGAATTGGTATGACGCGGTGAAGTGGTGCAACGCCATGAGCGAAAAAGACGGATTCACCCCGGTTTACACCGTCAATGGAACGGTCTACCGGACGGGGGAATTCGGGGCGACCGGATCGAGTGTCGTGACCGCGAACAGCACAGCCAACGGCTACCGTCTTCCCACAGAAGCCCAATGGGAATGGGCGGCCCGCGGCGGACGGCTCAGTGCGAACTCCACCTACAGCGGCGGCAATGACCTGAACGCCGTTGGATGGTATTGGAATAACTCCATCAATTCGCCATTGGAACTTTTCGAAAATGGACGCGGCACCTGGCCCGTCGGCCAAAAAACCGCCAACGAACTTGGTCTCCATGACATGAGCGGAAATGTGTGGGAGTGGTGTTGGGATGCTTGGAATTCCGGCACGAACCGCAGCCGGCGCGGCGGGAGTTGGATTTTCAGCGACTATAGTTGTGCCGTGGATTACCGCGACGACAATTACAGCCCCGATGGCCGCGCAGATTACATCGGCTTCCGCCTGGTCCGGAATTTCCTGAGCGTCCCGGCGATCACCAGTCCCCCGTTCGTGCTCCACCGCGGCTGGGTAGGCGAGTCCTACATCTTACCGATCTCCGCCAGCAACAGTCCAACGAGCTACGCCTCCACAGGCCTCCCGCCCGGAGTGGCCATCAATGCCACCACCGGCAGACTCAGCGGCACACCCACCGCCGCCGGAGTTTACATGGTGACTGTTTCGGCCACCAACGCCGAAGGCACCGGACGCAGCACATTTCTCATCGAAATCCTGGTGCGCTGAACAACCCCCTTTTCCCCTTGCCAGAGCGGCTCCCCAGTGTATTCTCTGCGCTAAAGCATTTTAAATAAAAGTGTAGCCATTTACGGAAGATCCGCTACGGTTTGCCCATGGCAACGATTTCCATGGATCTGCGAACGCGCATTCTCAAAGCCTATGATCGAGGGGATGTGTCCCGTGATCAGGTGGCCAGACGCTTTGAGGTGTCTCTGGGCATGGTCAAGAAGCTCATTCAGCAACGCCGCCACACCGGCAGCATCGCTCCGATGCACCACCGCAGCGGGCGCAAGCCTGTCATTCTCGACAGCCACCGTCGCGAGATGCGTGTTCTTCTCGCCGCCAAGCCCGATCTCACCCTTGAGGAAATCCGCACGCGTCTTGGTCTCGGGTGCACCATCCAGGCGATTCATTATGTCCTAGTGGACATGGGGCTGACATATAAAAAAAGACGCTTCGGGCCGCGGAACAATCCCGCCCCGATGTCGCCCGCGCGCGCCGTATCTGGCGCAGGCTCCAGAAGGGATTCGACCCGTCGCGACTCGTCTTCCTCGACGAATCGGCGGCCAAAACGAACATGACGCGGTGGCGCGGACGCAGTCCCAGGGGAAAACGTCTCCATGCCAGCGCACCTTGCGGCCGCTGGCGGACGACAACCATGATCGGGTCGATCAGGCAGAATGGCCAAACGGCCTGCATGACCATTGAGGGAGCGGTGAACTCGGAGGTGTTCCGCGTCTATGTCCGTGAGGTCCTGCTTCCGACCCTCACGCCCGGCGATGTCTTGATCATGGACAATCTCAGCGCACACAAGGATGGGCGGGCGCTCGGAATGTTGAGGGAAGCGGGCGTCATGGTCCGATTCCTGCCCGCCTATTCGCCAGATTACAATCCGATCGAATTGATGTGGAGCAAGGTCAAGGCCCTGCTGCGCAAGGCAGAGGCCCGCACCAACGAAACCTTGCTCCTCGCCATCAAGGACGCACTGGCATGCGTAACCCGCAAAGATGCCACCCATTGGCTTGCCCATTGCGGATATAGTTTTATTTAAAATGCTCTAAGGTGAACCGCTACGGCGAGACCGAAACCGGCTACCTGCCGCACCTGCACAAGTCGATCTACCGCCACAAAGGGACGGCCATGGGGTACGGGGTGAAACTCTGGCCGGAGGACCTCGCCACCGTAAAAGACAAAGCCCCCGAGGCTCTTGTCCTCGAAGGCTTGTGAAATTGTGGCCCCAGGAACCGAGGATCCCACCCATTCGGGCTGCCACTCGTGAGAGCGGCCTCTACATCTCCTGCACTTGCCGGAGGTAAGCTTGCATGGATCCCCAGACGGGTCAAATACCATTTTCCCGCTGCCGCGCATCGAACCGGATTTCATCCAGGGATGCCATGGCCGCATCAATCGCCAGCCATGCCGACCTGATGAATACAAGTCGTCCGGCGGTGCTGGCGGTGGTCGGCATGGTCCGGTGCATGGTCAGTTCCTCCAAGTGCCTCCGGGCGAATGGAAACGACCGAACGGCATCCAGCCCACCGGCAGCGGTGGTGACATGTGCCGTCGCCGCATCAATCGCCGCCCGGAGTTGATCCCCGATGACGGAAAACCCCTGCCGCAATTCGCTTTCGAGTTGAGACAGGAGGATCCGCAGGCGGAGCGGGTGGCGGATGGCGGCTTGCTCTTCCCGGAGCCTTGCTGCATCGAGGCGGCAGGAGCACTGCGCCATGATGCCGGGAAGCCTCGAAGAACTCCCATGCCCGCAGCCATGCTGCCGATTCACCAAAAAACGCCCGAAAATTCCAAAAGAAGCAAATTTTCTATTGCAATCGGATTGCGTTTATGAATGCTGCGGCTCGCCTTGTCAGGTTAGCACCCATGAAACACAGCCAATTCGCCATCATCACCACCGCGTTCTTATCGCTCGTCGCGCCGCTTGCGGCGCAGTCAGATGCTCCGCCCACGTCTTCTGGCTCGCTGCCCGCATCGCTCACCGATTGGAGTCTCGGCGACGTGCTGTTCCCGAATCTTTTTCTTCACGGCATCGGCGGGATGACCAGTGGCGAGGCGGAAGAGCTGGCGTCGGGCGCGCACGACCCGCGGCGCGGCGCGTTCTCCGCGCAATCGATCGAACCCGGACTCTCACTGCGCACCGAACACCTGCACGGCTTCGCGAACTATCTCTGGTTCCAGGACGCACACGGCGATTGGGACGGCGAACTTGAGGAAGCGTTCGGAAAACTCACCGCACTTCCGGGAGGCCTGGAGCTGAAGGGTGGACGGTTTCTCAGCCGTTTCGGTGCGCTCAATGACAAGCACTTGCACGCCTGGGATTTCGTTGATGTGGAACATGCGCCCGCGCGCTTTCTCGGCGACGAGGGGTTGATGCTCGAAGGCGGCGAGGTCTCGTGGACCCTGCCGCTCGGCATGGAGCCGTCCATCGTCAGCATTCTTTCGCTCGGTCACGGCCACGCGCCGGCCCACGATCACGGAGAAGAGGAACATGCTCATGACGAGGAAATCCCGCACGAGGGCGAGGAGTCGGTGCTGATGGACGACGTGTGGACCGCGCGCGCGCTGCTGCGCTATCGCTTCGATGATTTCCGCGCGATCACCGGCGGTCTTTCATACGCCGGCGGCGACAACGGGTTCGGCCGCAACAGCAAGGTGTTCGGCCTCGATGCCGAATGGCTCTGGCGCGAGAACGGACTCGAGCCCGGCGGACGCGCGCTGCGCTGGCGCAACGAACTGCTCTGGCGCGAGGTCGATGCCTTCAGCGAACACGACGAAAACGACGACGGCACCGTCGATGAAACATTCGCAGGCCGCTATGACGAAACCGGATTCCACACGCATCTGATTTACACGTGGAACCCGCAACTCGACACCGGGCTGCGGGTGTCGCGCGTCGGCGGCATCGACGACTTCGGTCAGGACGCCCGCTGGCGGGTGTCGCCCGCCGTGACGTGGTGGACCGATGAGTCACGCCGCATCGGCCTGCGCACGCAGTACAACTTCGACGCCATTGACGATCATCGCGACGAGCACTCGCTCTGGATCCAACTCAACATCGCCCTCGGCAGTACCGCGGAAGTGAGGTGAAAAAAAGTTTCAAGTGGTCAGTGTTCAGTTTCAAGGGGAAGGGAGGGAAGGGTTATGGGTTATTAGTTATTGGTTATTAGGGAAGAGGAAGAGGGCAGAGGAAGAAACGCGCGGAGGACAAAGGGGGGCACGGGCGGCCGCCCGTGTTCTTCAACGCGAACGATCCGCGCGGAGCACTCCTTCGCCAAACGGTAGGGACGAGCGGCCCGCTCGTCCGTGATCTCTCACCCGTCGGCTGCGCCACACGGAGTGGCGGCTTGAAGCCGCCATGGTTGGCAGAGACGGCTTTCCTGCCGTCGTCGTGCGGCTGGAAAGCCGCATGTGCGATTCATGGCTGCCCGGAGGCAGCCACACCATGTGTCTTGCGCTCGTCCGACTCGCTTCAGACAGGCGGGATGCAGGAGAGTGGAGGAACGTTTCAAGTGGTCAGTGTTCAGTTTGAAGGGGAAGAGGGGGGGGAAGACATTGGACATGAGGGATTGGAGATTGGGGAAGAGGAAGAAATGCGCGGAGCCGGGGAGCGTCGGCATCCTGCCGGCCCCGCACGGCGTCTCGCCGGGCGTGTGAGGGACTGCCAATAATCCGCGTGGAGCTTCCAGGAGCGTGGGTGTCCCTATCTCGGGCTGCGTCTTCGAAGCCCGCCCACATCGATGGATTCCAAGAGTGGGCACTTCACGCGTCGCAGCGTTCGGCCCAGGCATGGAGCACGTCCTCAGCCCAGCGCGACAAGGTCTTGCCCTCGGCCAACGCCGCACGGTTCCATCGCTCGAATTGCTCGGGTGTCGCGCGGATCACCAGCGTGTTGAAACACTGGCCGGAGATCGTGTCCCAGCGGTCCATCAGGTTGCGCACATGCGGCAGCCGCCGACGGGGCACCCCGGCGGATCGCCAGTTGTGTACCGTCTGGACGCTCACTCCCAGCGGACCCGACACCTCCGCCGCGGTCAGCTTCCGCTTGAAGAAACAGATTTAGGTGCGCTTGAACTAATGATTGGCTATGACTTGACGGAGCAGCTCTCTGCAACATGTTCTATCGAAACACAGGTGTATGGCGATACTTTCATCGAGAAAGACTGGATGGCATCGCTTGGATTAAGGTTTAAGTTCTACGCCTACGATTGTTAAGGTTACCGGTTGTGATCCACCCTCCGTCCGCGGGGGGTGGATTTTTTTCGATCCTATTCAACATCCGCCCGCTTGAGCCCGCATGGATTTTCCCGTCCCGTTTTTCACCCCGCCCCCTTCACCCGCTCCACATACCGCTTCACGGCGGATTTCACTTCGTCGGCGACCTTGCCTTCGGGTCGGGCGAAGGGCGGGACGAACCACGGGAACGAGCCGACGACGTCGGTGATCACGGCGACCTCGCCGTCGCTGGTGGTTTCGCCGCAGCCGATGCCGATGGTGGGCACCGGCACGGCGCGGGTGACGTCGCGGGCGATGTCGGGCACGATCGATTCGAGGACGATCGCGCACACGCCGGCATCGACGAGCGCGCGGGCTCCGTCGTGAATGGCTTTCGCTTGTTCGGGTGTGCGGCCTTTGCGGTGGTAGCCGCCTTCCTCGAGCACGTGCTGCGGCAGCATGCCGAGGTGGCCGATCACGGGAATGCCCGCGTCGACGATGGCTCTCACCTTTGCGGCTTGTTCGGTGCCGCCTTCGAGTTTGACCGCCTCGGCACCGGCGTCGGCGAGTCGGCGTGCGCTGTCGATTGCTTGTGCGGGTGAATCGTAGCTGTGGATCGGCAGGTCGCCGAGGATGAGCGCGCTGGGTCGGGCGCGGGCGACGGCCGCGACATGGTGGAGCATGTGGTCGAGCGTGACCTGCGTCGTGTCGGGAAACCCGAGCACCACCATGCCGAGCGAGTCGCCGACGAGCAGGACGTCGGTGCCGCAGCCGTCGAGCAGGCGCGCGGTGGGGTAGTCGTAGGCGGTGAGTGCGGCGATGCGGGATCCGCCTTTGCGGGACCGCAGCGCGGCGGCTTTCTCACGGGCGGTCACGGCGTGGGCGGGAGGAGAGAAAGCGCCCCCGCGGATGGCGGGGGAGGGGCATGGATGGCGACCCGTAAGGGAGTCGAACCCTTCTTGCCAGAATGAAAATCTGGAGTCCTAACCGATAGACGAACGGGTCGTTGTCTGTGGCGCGGGCGGAACGTAAGTCCGCCGACCGCGCCCTGGCAAGGATTTTTTGGCCGGATCTTTTTTTCGGGTTGCCACGTGCGGCGGCGGGTCCCAGCATCCGCGTCCCGCGAACCCATCCCGCAGCGCCATGTCCAAGCACAACAGCCTCAAGTCCAACGCCACGGTCGGCGGCAAGCGATCCGTTCTCAAACGATTCGAGCGCGTCAAGCTGCTCAAGGAGCGCGGCGAATGGAAGGATGGCCGCTCACCCGTGGGTCTGCCCAAGACCAAGCACGAAGGATGAGCGCATGCGGCCCCGCGGCCGCTGCCGTATCTTGTCCGCTGACCGCAACCCGTCCGGCGTTTCGTTCATGAACTCCGGCGTCCGCCTCAACAAGTACCTCGCTTCGTGCGGTGTCGGATCGCGTCGTCGCTGCGACGAATGGATCCGCGAAGGTCGCGTCGATGTGAATGGCAACCCGTGTCTGGATCTCGCGACGCGCGTCCAGCCGGGCGACCACGTGCGTGTGGATGGCAGGCGCGTGTCGCCGCGCGTGCCTCTGGTGGTCGCGTTTCACAAACCGCGCGGCTATGTGTGCACGCGCGAAGACGAGCTTGGCCGCGAGACGATCTACGCGTTGCTGCCGCCCGCGCTGCAGTCGCTGCATCACGTCGGCCGGCTCGACCGCGATTCCGAGGGGTTGTTGATCCTCACCAACGACGGCGACCTCACCCAGCGGTTGATGCATCCGTCGAAGTCGGTCGAGAAGGAATATCTTGTCACGGCCAATCAGGCGTTCGAGAGCCAGCACCTCGACCAGTTTCTCGAAGGCGTGTACACGCCGGAGGGTCGGCTGCGGGCGAAGTCGGTCGACCGCATCTCGCCGCGTCGGCTCAAGGTGGTGCTTGATCATGGGGCGAAGCGTCAGATCCGCCTGATGTTCGAGGCGCTCGGCTACCAGGCGACCAAGCTGCTGCGCGTGCGCATCGGCGGGCTTTGGCTCGGAGATCTCGCGCCGGGACGCCATGCCGTGCTTGAGTCGCGCGAAATCGCGATGCTGCTCGAGGCCCCGCAGCCCGGGCGCAAGCCGGCACCCGAGAAGCGGAATCCGCGCCGGAATCCACGCTGACGCGTTTTGGAATTTCCGCGGCCCCCTCGGCGGCCTAGGGTCGTGGCATGACGCGCCGGGCGAACGACCTGTTGGTGGCGGCACCCGGACGCTGGGACGAGGCGTGTTTTCTGGTTCCGGCGCTGCGTGCTCTGGTTGCCTCCGGGCTCGGCACGGGTGTGTGCTGCGAGGATCACCAACGCGGGTTTTTTGAAACGATTCCGGGATTGGCGGTGTGCGCGTTTCCACCGCGTGCGAAGTCCCGCGAGATTGCGGCGGGTTTGCGCGCCGATGCGTGGCAGGCGGCATTGTTGTGGCAGGGCGGACCGCTGGCCGACGCGGTGAAGCTCGCAGGTGTGCCGCGCCGACTCGGTCCCGTCGCTGGTGCGACGCGCGGGTTTGCCAAGTCGCTCACGCATCCGCTCGAGTATCCGGTCGATCCGCTCGATCACCGCGTCCGGCATTACCTCGGCGCGGTGGAGGCGATGGGCGTCGAGGCGCGCCAGTTCGTGTTCTTCGCGCCAATGCCGCTGGCGATGTCGCCCGATCCCCGCAGCGTGCTGCTTTGTCCGGATTCGGATTTCGGTGCGAGTCATGAGTGGTCCGCCGACCGCTGGTGCGCGCTCGCCGACGCGCTCGTTGGATCCGGCCGCAAGGTGTCGGTCGGAGTCACTGCCGCGGCGCGCGGCGCGGGCAGGATGCTTGCCGCGCATCTCGGTGAATCGGCATCCGTTCATGAAATCCCGCTGTCGCACGAGGCGCTTGCGTGCTTTGCCGCGCATGCGGTGGTGGTCGCGGCCGACGGATCGGCGGCGCATCTCGCGGCGCACGCGGGTGCGACTTGCGTCACGCTGTTCGGCCCGAACGACCCGCAGTGGAAGCGACCGTTGGGCACGCGGCACCACGTCGTGCGACGTCACGTCGAGTGCGCGCCTTGTTTGCTGGCCGACTGCCCGCTCGACCACCGCTGCCAGCTCGAACTCGAGGTCGGCCGCGTGCTTGCGGCGGTGCAGGGTGCGGGTTGAAGGCCACGGCGCACGGGGTCGCGCAGGTTGACAGCATTGCGCCGCGTCCGCATGGTCCGGCGGTCCGGATTCCCCGGTCTCCCTTGATCCGATGATTTTCAAAAGCCTCTGCCGTCACGCCGGGATCGGTGCGAATTCCTATCTGTTGGAAACCCGGCAGTCGCGCGTGGTGCTCGACGCGGGCATGCATCCGAAGCACGAGGGGATGGAGGCGGTCCCGCATTTCGAATTCATCGGCGAGGGCGGCATCGACGCGGTGGTCGTCACCCACGCGCACCTCGACCACGTCGGCACGCTGCCGGTGCTGCTCGCGCGGCATCCACGGGCGCGCGTCTACCTCACGCCCGAGACCGCCGAGCTGGCGTCCGCGATGCTGCACAATTCGGTGAATGTGATGCAGTCGAAGCGGATCGAACACGGCATCGCCGAGTACCCGCTTTTTGAGCATCATCAACTCGATGAGATGACCGAGGTCTTCGAGTCGCGCGGCATCGAGCGGCCGTTCGATCTGGATCGCGACGGCACGATGCGCGCGACGTTTCACGACGCCGGGCACATCCTCGGTTCGGCCGGTGTGACGATCGAGGCGGCGGGCCGCCGGGTGATGTACACCGGCGACGTGAATTTCGATCACAGCACGCTGCAGATGCGCGCAGTGTTCCCGGACCAGCCGGTTGACGCGCTGATCGTCGAGACCACGCGCGGCGCGCAGGCGCGCGCGGCCGGCTACACGCGGATGGCCGAGGAAAACGCGTTTGCCGACGCGATCCGCGGCGTGCTCGATCGCCGCGGATCGGTGCTCGTGCCGGTGTTCGCCATGGGCAAGACGCAGGAGGTGCTCGCGATGATCCATCGGTTCAAAGAGGAGCGGCGCATTCCGCACCACACGCCGGTGCACATCGGCGGGCTGAGCACCAAGATGACGCACATCTACGACCGCTTCAGCACGGTGTCGCGTCGGCGTCTCCCCGGTTTCCGGTTTCTCAAGGACATGGAAATCGCGGGCGCGGGAAAAAAACGGCGCGGGCCGATCCCGTTCCACTCGGGCTGCATCTACGCGCTGTCGAGCGGCATGATGAGCGAGAACACCGTGTCGAATATCTTCGCCCAGCAGGGGATTCTCGAAAACGAGCGGCACGGGTTGTTCTTCGTCGGCTACGCCGATCCGGAAACCCCCGGCGGTAGGATCCGCGCGGCGCGGCAAGGCGACAACGTCCTGCTCGATCCCGCGCACCCGGAGGTGAAGCTCGCCTGCGAGACGCGCGCATTCGACTTCAGCGGTCACTCGACCCGCGACGCGATCGCCGACTACATCACCAAGGTGAGGCCGAAGAAAATCTTCCTCGTCCACGGCGACGACGACGCGGTCGACTGGTTCCGCGCCGAGGTCTCGCGCAGGCTGCCCGAATCGCAGGTGGTCGTGCCACTGCCCGGCGAGGAACACGCGATCTAAGGGGGGGGGTCACAGCTTGCCCGTGTTCTTCAACGCGAGTGGTCCGCGCGCCAGCAGATCAAGGGGGGCACGGGCGGCCCGCCCGTATCTGTCCGTCCTCCTGAACGGGAGCGATCCACGCTCTTCTTCTTCAACCGGCGTCGGCCGGTCCGCGGTCGAAGTCGATGCGGAAGCCCATGCCGCGCAACTTTGATTTGCCGGTGTTGCGGATCGCCTGCTGCGCGAACTCCTCGGGCACATCGACGAGCGTGTGTCTGGGAAACAACGTGATGCGGCCGAGACTGCCGTCGGGCAGACCGCCCTCGCGATACATCATGCCGACGATGTCCTTGGGCAGGATGCCGTGCGTCTTGCCCAGCGAAAGGAACAAGCGCGCCATGCCCGCCTCGCGCTGCACCGGTCCGCGCTGCTTCGCCGCACGACCGTCCTTGGGCGGTCCATCCACGCGCGTGCGTCGCTCCGTGTGCGCGCCCTCCCTCGCTGGCCGACGCTCCGGCTCGCGGTCCTCGTCGATCGCAGTGCCCTCGCGGCCGCTGGCCTCGCGCAGCAACGTGACGAGCGCCCCGGCGATGTCGGTGGGCGTGTGGCCCTGTTCGAGCAGCCGATCGATCGAATCCTGGTACGTTTCGAAGCTGCCGCTCTCCAACCGGTCGCGCAAGGTTTCGAAAATCAGATCGGCGCGCCGACCTTCGACTTGCTCGACCGACGGGATCCGCTCGCGACGGATCACCTGGCGCGTGTAGCGCTCGATCGACTGCAGGCGGTAGATCTCGCGGCCGAAGACAAAACTCACGGCGCGGCCAGTGCGGCCGGCACGGCCGGTGCGGCCGATGCGGTGCACGTAGTCCTCCGGGTCGGCAGGCAGGTCGTAGTTGAAGACGATGTCGACCTCCTCGATGTCGAGGCCGCGTGCCGCGACGTCGGTGGCGACCAGCAGCTCGACCTTGCCCTCGCGGAAGCGTTTCAGCACGCGCTCGCGCATCTGCTGCGTGATGTCGCCGTGCAGCCGGTCGGCCGCATACCCGCGGTGCACCAGGTCCTCGGTGCATTCGTCCACCGAGCGCTTCGTGTTGCAGAAGATGATCGCGAGCCGCGGCGGATTCATATCGAGGATGCGCGAGAGCACCTCGACCTTCGACCGCTGGCGCACCTCGAAATACGATTGCTCGACCGTCGAGACGGTGCGCGCCTTCTGTTCGATCTCGACGACTTTCGGCTCCTTGCCGAACTTGCGGATCAGCCGCGACACGCCGGGATTCATCGTCGCCGAGAAAAACAAGGTCTGACGGTCCGCGGGCAGTGCCGCGAGCAACCCGTCCATCTCCTCCTTGAACCCCATGTCGAGCATGCGGTCGGCCTCGTCGAGCACGGTCATGCGGATGCGCGATGGATCGAAGCTGCCGCGCCGCAGGTGGTCGAGCAGCCGGCCGGGCGTGCCGACCACGACTTGCGCGCCGGCGCGCAGCGCGCGCAACTGGCGGTCCATCGGTGCGCCGCCGTACACCGGCGTGGCATGCAGCCCGCGCAGTTTCGCGCCGAGCCGGTGCACTTCCTCGCACACTTGCACGGCGAGTTCGCGCGTCGGACAAAGAATGAGCACCTGCGGATGCGGCGACTTGAGGTCGACCTTCGCCAGCGCGGGCAGTGTGAACGCCGCGGTTTTGCCCGAGCCGGTGGCCGAAAGGCCGACGAGATCCAGGCCTTCCAGTGCGGGCGGGATGCTCAACGCCTGGATGGGCGACGGGCGCTCGAAGCCCATCGCGCCGACTGCGGCAAGCAGCGCGTCGGGCAGGCCGAGATCGGAAAAAGGCGGAGTGTCCATGGAACGGATGTCGGGCTGCGGCGCCTGACGCGCGTGCCGTGCAGGCAAGCCATCGTCGGCTTTGCCTTCAATGACAAGCCCGGATGTGGACAAGATCGATGACGTCTGTCACGCCAGCGCGATGAAAATCGGATGGTCGGCGGTGGGGATTCATGCGATCACTGCCGTCACGACTCATGGCCGGATACCGGGAACAACTCCGCGTGATGATGCTTTCGTTGGTCGTTGCCGGGTTGTTGCTCGCGAC